>Ga0180433_10000733_pt1 | contig 55712 bp, 57 predicted proteins | sample SS_ome_8_FD_132980 | JGI IMG/M metagenome (GOLD analysis project Ga0180433, IMG submission 132980) | Hypersaline lake sediment archaeal communities from the Salton Sea, California, USA - SS_1_D_1 metaG | ecosystem: Environmental > Aquatic > Non-marine Saline and Alkaline > Hypersaline >...
CTCTCCGGCGGGATGCGACAGCGGGTGGCGATCGCGATCGGCCTGTCGACTGCTCCCCGCCTCCTCCTGTTCGACGAGCCGACGACCGGACTCGACGTGACGACCGAGGCGGCGATCCTCGATCTCGTCGCCGAGCTCCTGGCGAGCGGCGATCGGTCGAGCCTGTACATCTCGCACGACCTCGGCGTCGTTGCCCGCGTCGCCGATCGCATCGGCGTGCTCTACGCCGGGGAACTCGTCGAGACCGGGGAGACGGACGAGGTCTTCTCCCGCCCGCGCCATCCGTACACGATCGGACTCCTCCGGAGCGTGCCGCGGATTGCGCCGGGAGTTGGGGCGGCGCGGCTTCCGTCGATGGCGGGCGCGATTCCCGCGATCGACGCGATCCCGGCCGGCTGCGTCTTCCGCCCGCGCTGTCCGTGGGCGGACGAGGTCTGCGAGAGGCGACCGGCGCTCGAGACCATCGATGGGGGATGGCGGGTGCGATGCTGGCGCTGGGACGCAGCCGAAGCGCAACGCGAAGACGGTTCGGCTGCGCGCGCAATCGCTCGGACGGCCGAGCCCGCGGACCGGGTCCCCGTTCTGACGGTCCAAGGGCTCGCGGTCGAGTTCGCGTCGTCGCGATCGGTCGCCGATCGGATCCGACGTCGGCCGAGACGCAGCGTACGCGCAGTCGAATCCGTTGATCTGACGGTCGGTCGAGGACGAACCGTCGGCCTCGTCGGCGAGAGCGGGAGTGGGAAGACGACGCTCGCTCGCGCCGTCCTCGGGCTCGAAGCACCGACGGACGGGCGCATCCTCCTCGGCGCAGATCCACTCCCGGTCGGCCTGCGCGGCCGATCGAGGGCGATGCTCGGGCGCCTCCAGGCCGTCTCGCAGGATCCGGACGAGGCGCTCAACCCGCACGCGTCGGTCGGCGCCTCCCTTGTGCGGCCGCTGCGCACGCTCGCCAGGCGAAGCCGATCGGAGGCGAGGGCCGACGCCTCCGCGCTCCTCGAGCGCGTCGGGCTCCCGCCGACGTACGCTGCCCGGTCGCCGGGAGAGCTTTCCGGCGGCGAGAAGCAGCGCGTCGCGATCGCCCGGGCGTTCGCCGCTCGCCCGGAGCTGATCGTCTGCGACGAGGCGACCTCGTCGCTCGATGTCTCGGTCCAGGCACGAATTCTGAACCTGCTCTTCGAGTTGCAGGCGGAGGGGGGCGGCTCCTACCTCTTCATCTCCCACGACCTCGCCGTCGTTGCGCACCTCGCCGACGAGATCGCGGTGATGTACCTCGGCGAGCTGATGGAGATCGGCGAGACGGCCGATCTCCTCGCGCCGCCGTACCACCCGTACACCGAGGCTCTGCTCGCCGCGTACCCCGCGCTCGGGCGGGCGGGCGACGAGATCGTGCGATTGTCCGGCGAGATCCCGAGCCCGGTCGATCGGCCGATCGGCTGTCCGTTCGAGACGCGTTGTCCGCGCCGTCTCGGGCCGATCTGTGCGGGGCAGGCGCCTCCGTGGCGCGCGGGCGATCGGGGGCACCAGGTTTGCTGTCACATCGAGCGGGACGCGCTCTGCCGGATCCAGACGCCGCTGTTCGCAGCATTCGATCGCTCGTGCGAGGAGGAGACGTGAGCCGCTTCGTCGTACGACGCCTCGGATTCCTGCTGCTCACGCTCCTGTTGACCTCGATCCTCATCTTCTCGGTGACCCAGTTCTTGCCCGGCGACGTCGCGCGGATCACGCTCGGGCGCGAGGCGGGGGACGAGGCGCTCGACGCGTTTCGCGAGGAGTTCGGCCTCGATCGTCCGGCGGTCGTCCAGTACCTCGGCTGGCTCGGGCGGTTCGTCGTAGGCGACTGGGGGACGGCGTACAGCTTCGGACCGTCCGCCGGGATCCGCGAGCTCGTCGTCGAGCGGCTGCGGAACTCGCTCATGCTCGCCGTCGTCGTCCTCGTCTTCGCCGTGCCCCTGTCGGTCGCCCTCGGGGTCTGGGCCGGACTGCGGGAGGGCCGGCTCGCCGACCACGTCATCAGCCTGGGGAGCCTCGCCGTCGTCGGGCTCCCCGAGTTCGTCACCGGCGTGCTGCTGATCGAGCTGTTGGCTCACCGGTTGAGGCTCCTTCCGGCGAGTTCGCCGATCGCACCGGGGACTGGATTCTGGGAGGCGCTTCCGTCGCTCGTCCTGCCCGCGCTGACGGCGACCCTGGTTCTCCTCGCCTACATCGCGCGACTGTCGCGGGCCGGCGTCGTCGAGGAGATGCGCCGGCCGTACGTCCGCACGGCGACGCTCAAGGGGCTCCCGCGTCGGACCGTCGTCGTCAAGCACGTCCTGCGAAACGCACTCCTGCCGACGATCACCGTCGTCGCGATCAGTTTCGGCTGGCTGATCGGCGGGATCATCGTGATCGAGAACGTCTTCAACTACCCCGGCCTCGGGCGGCTCCTCCTGTTCGCGATCGACCGCCAGGATCTCCCGCTCCTGCAAGCGATCGCATTCGTCGTCGTCCTGTTCGTCGTTCTCGCCAACCTCGTCGCCGACCTCCTCTACGCCGCGCTCAACCCGCGCATTCGCTACGAGTAGACGAGAAGGCATCTCCTTGTTGGGATATACGGAGTGTCTTCGAACCCTCTCAATGCCCGGATGTAGCCACTCAGCGCATGAATCGTCGACCAATCACCAGAACTGCTAGGGCGATTAGAACGGCACCGAGGAGGGCTTCGATGGATGTCAGAACCATCCCCAGGCGTGATGGCCCTGGTCCGACGTGGCCGAGTCCGAGTGTCGCGAATGTCGTTGCGCTGTAGTGAAAGCCGATGATCCAGTTGCTGCACGTCCAAACCTGAGCACCTCCTCGTTCAATGAGCTCCGGCACCGCGGAGAACGCAATCCCGAATCCGCCTATCACCGCAAACCACGTCGTGATGAGGCGCGCGAGACTTGCACCATAGGCAGTCATCCAGCGCAGGAACAGGCAGTCAAGCCAGAAGAGGAACCAGTATCCTGCCCTTGCTAGTCCAGCTTTCACCCGTCGAGCTTCACTGCTGTTCTCGGGAGGCCTCATTCCGCGGAGATTCTTCCAGAGGGCGATTCGCTCGAAGTAGAAGGCTGCATCAGCCTCGGTCCTCTTCCCTTCGGAGGCAAACGTCCGCTGTGCGAAACGCCAGAATGAAGGGCTAGTATTCACTTGAGAGAGGTATATACCACATCTTTCGTGCCCCCAACCACGGATACGGGGCCTGCCATCTCCAAGATCGAGATGACGCGCCCTGCATCCGTCGAAGTTCACGGGCCCGATATGGACTGCCACCGGGGGCAGCGTAAGAGTGGTTCCGATCTCACAATCGCGGCAACTGAGCTTCCCATCGAGTCGACCGAAATCGAGACGAGCTCGGCGGGCGATATCGCTCTCTTGAAGATTCAGGTCACCCGCGATGCTAGCGTCTCTGAGTCTGATGCTCCCATCGATCTGGACACGCAGCAGATTGAGGTCCCCATCGATGACAGTTCCATCAAGCATGACAGCGCCGCCGATTCGCGAACTAGTGAGATACGCAGATCCCTTGATCGCGGCATCGCGCATGAACAGAGTCCCACCGATCTCCACCCCGTCGAGTTGGCAATCCGCGCCCGCAGTGAGGTGATCCAGCAGCATATTCCTAGCGATTTCCGCCCCTTTCACGGTCAGGCCCGCGGCAAGGCGTGCGTGCTTGAAGCTAACGTCATGGATCATGGATTCGTCGAGCCGCAAGGTGTTCCCTATCTCGGCGTTCTCGAAACTCAACCAGCCTGTGTGCACCTTCTCAAGGTACGAGTTTCCGTGGATCGTCGTTCTGTTGAAGTCGCAATCCTGTTCCATCGTGGCCTTGCGGAAGTTGGCGTTGCCCCCGATCACCGCTTCGTTGAAGTAGGCAACTCCCTTGATCGTCGCCGCGCGGAAGTCGAGACCATGCTTGATGGTTGCCGCGCGGAACTCTGCATCGCGCCCAACAGTTGCGCCACGGAAGTGAGCGGACCCCTCTATGCACACCAGATTGAAGTTCGCGTCGCTCCCAAACGTCACTTCTCTGAAGTCGGCAACAGCCCTTATCACCGCATTGCTGAAGTCTGCAATGCCTTCGATGGTCGCCTTGCAGAAGTTGCAGCCTTGCATCACGGGTGGCAAGATCACATCCAAGCTGCTCTCCCGATCTGCGGCACCGCCGATTCGAATCCCGCACGGGAAGCGGTAGCCATCGAAACTGAATGGGTCGTTGCGGGTTTCTCCAGCTCCGTCCTCATCAAGCTGCAGGTACAGAACTTCTCTGAATCAGTTGACATCTTTCGGAAATGTTTGATGTAGAATACACAGCGTCTCACCAGGCTCAGTGAGAACATTGCAGCCTTCATACTCACACACGGCATTCCTCCTAGCAGTCCACGCTAGGTTGAGTATACGGTCGGGAGGGGTGACTGCTCTGCGAGAACTACGTTTCCTATTGACTCTCGGAGTTCCCGAGGGACGCGGGTCATGTCTCTCATGGCCATAGGCTCTTGCGGCAGGGGTTGGATCAGATCCTGGAATCCCGATTGAGACCGACGAAGCCCGCCCGGGCGTCCGGCGATCGCCCGGGCGGGTGAAAGGCTACTTGGTCGTGCTGATGAAGAGGATCGCGCCGATCAGGGCGGCGGCTCCGAGGGCGATTAGGATCCAGGTCGTTCCTTCCATCGTTCACCTCCTCGTTCGGTCGGACGTGGGTTCATTCGGGCAGGTCGTCGAACAGCGCCTTCATCTGACGGCGGTAGGCGTCGAACGCGGCGCGTCCTTGCTCGGTGAGCTTGACCATCGTGTGCGGCTTCCGCTCGACGAACTCCTTGGTGATCTCGACGTATCCGGCCGCCTCGAGCTTGGAGAGGTGCGAGGAGAGGTTTCCCCACGTGAGGCCGGTGTTCCCCATCAGGAAGACGTAGTCAGCGGACTCGACGACGTAGAGGTGGGCTGCGATCAACAGGCGTGCCGGCTCGTGGATTAGTCGGTCGATCTGGATCGGCTCGTCCGGCTTCCGCGCTCTAGACATCGTGCACCTCGCCAGCGGGGTTCGGATTGCGCGGGTAGCGCAGAACGAAGCGGACGAGCAGCCCCATCCCGATAAGCGCGATCAGTCCGCCGATCACGGCGAGCGCGTGTCCGAGGTGAACGTCGGCCGGCACCAGGTCGACGGCGAGGAGTCCGCCGAACAGGAGCGCGCCGTACGCGTAGAGGCGCGGGTAGCCGACCGCCCAGCCGGCGACGACAAGCGCACCTCCCCAGATGAGGCCGATGACGACGACAAAGTGCGACCGGACCCACGTCATCCAGGTGGGAGCGGCATCCCGCGTGGCAAGGCCGGTGAACGCAAACATCCCGAGACCGACGAGGGCGAGGACGGTCAGGATCACGCGCACGCGCGCGAGGCTTCGTTTCCTCCGCCCACGGAAGGTCGCTTGGCCGATGCGGGGGACGATCAGGCGTCGAGCGAGATCGCGCATCGCGGGGACGCAGACCGGGACGACGATGGCCGACAGCCAGTAGAACTCGGTCAGGATGCCGACACCGAACGACAGAAGGAGTAAGCCGATCGCGACGTCCCACAGGCCGTGCTCGAACGTCCGCAGCCAGACCCTCCTCTCGATCTCCTTCAGACCGGGTCTAGCTTTCATCGGAGGGGACCTCCAGACGACCCCGCGGGACGCGCCGCAGGAAGCGAGCGAAGATGACAGCGCCGATCGCCACACTGATCGCTCCGGAAGCGCCAAAAGCGATCGCGCCCGGAATCGGAGCCATGAAGCTCTGCCCAGATGCAGCCAGTGCAAACGTGGCGGCCGCGAACAGGGCGGCATGAAGAAGAATGCGCCCGAATTCGAGGAGGATCCCGACTGCTATCAGCGGAATCCCGACGACCAACGTCACCATCGTCGGCAGCGCGTAGCGGCCGAGTTGGGAGAACAAGTTCAGAGGAGACTCCCCGAAGGCCGTCGAGACGACCAGTGCCGCGGTGCCGAGCACGAAAACGCCGAGCACGACCTGCAGCACGCGGGATCGCCGAACTCGGCTAGCGGCGAACCTCACCGCCCCGATGCGTGGGGTCGCATAGCGACGCTTGGCGAGGGCGAACCCGCCGGCTGCCGAGAACTGGAGAACGATCAGCGTGATGAGACGGACGAGCGAAGTCGCCCCCAACGCTTCGACGAGCGCGGAGAGCGAGATCGCCAGCATGAGACCGCCGAAGTAGATATCGAACAGGCCGTCCCGTTGGCGTTCCTTCCAGCTTCTGGATTCGATCGCGCGCAGGTTCAGTTGGTTCATGCTGCTCTCCTGTGAAGTTCTTTGCGCTGCAAAGTACCCCGCAGTATAGCATGCCTTGAGGCGATGTCAAGCGTGCGGCCGTCTCTTGATGCGTGACGCTCTGGCAACATCCCCTGCGCAGCCGTGCTCTCGGGATTGATCAACACCGGCGGGGTATGAGACACTCGGCGAACCGGAGGCTCCGGGTCGGCGACGTACGAGTGACATTCGAGAGGGAGACTCTTCGAGTTCAAGGGAGGTCAACGCATGACGGATCCGCAGCACTTCTACACGCGCTCCGAGGCCTGGATCGGCCGGCTGATGGAGCTCAACCCGGGCGCGGCGACGCAGCTCGGCGACCATCGGTTCAACGATCGGCTCGGTGACTTCACCCTCGCGGCGCAGAACGCGCAGCACGAGGAGATCGTGACGATGGCGGCCGAACTCGCCGGGATGACGACCGACGACTGGCCGAACGACGCGCGCGTTGACCACGCGCTGATGACGCAGCTCGTCAAGAACTTCGTCCGCGGGCACGAGAAGCTGCGCGGCCATCTGCGCAATCCGGGGCAGTACATCGATGCGACAACCGGCAGCGTGATGGTCCTCCTGCTGAAGGAGTACGCGCCCCTTCCCGAGCGACTCAAGGCGGCGCTCGGGCGGACGAAGCAGGTGCCGCGGGTTCTCGACGAGGCGAAGGGCGTCCTCGTTCCGGGCGAGGTTCCGGCGGTCTGGGCGGAGACGGCGATCGAGCAGGGGCAGATGGCGCCGATGCTGTTCACCGCGCTTCTGCCGAGTCTCGCGCAGGGCGCGGCTCCCGATCTTGTCGACGAGATTACCGAGGCCGGCGCGGCGGCGGGGAAGGCGATCGAGGACTACATCGCGTTCGTTCGCGACGAGATTCTCCCGCAGGCGAACGGCGAGTACGCCGTCGGTCGCGAACTGTTCGACGAGATGCTCCGCGAGGACCACATGGTCGACTACGACGCTGACCAGCTGATCGACACCGGCTGGGAGCAGTTCGAGCTGACCAAGAAGCAGATGGAGGCGGTCGCGGCGGAGATCGATCCGACGAAGTCGGTCGACGAGATCCTCGAGGAGGCGAAGAACGACCATCCGACCGCCGACGGTCTCCTTGCCGCGTACGAGACCGCGATGAACGGGGCGAAGCAGTACGTGATCGATCACGAGATCGCGACGATCCCCGCCGGTGAGTCGCTCAAGATCGTCGAGACGCCCGTCTACCTGCGCCCGATCATCCCGTACGCGGCGTACATGCCCCCCGGGATCTTCGAGGAACAGCAGGACGGGATCTTCGTCGTGACCCCGGTCGATCCGAACGCGCCGGCGGAGGCGCAGGAGCAGAAGCTCAAGGGACACTTCAATGTCAAGCTCCCGGTTGTCGCGCTCCACGAGGCGTACCCGGGACACCACCTCCAGCTCGTCTGGTCGAACCGCACGGAGACGGTCCCGCGGCGGATGGGCACGTTCCTGGCGACGCTGTTCATCGAGGGATGGGCCTTCTACTGCGAGGAGCTCCTCGAGCAGCTCGGCTGGATCGCGAAGCCGATCCAGCGGCTCGGCCGCCTGCACGATCAGCTCTGGCGGGCGGCGCGGATCATCCTCGACGTGTCCCTTCACACGCGGGGGATGACGGTCCAGGAAGCGATCGACTTCATGGTCGAGAAGGTCCAGCTCGAGCCGGCGAACGCGACGGCCGAGGTCCGTCGCTACACCCAGACGCCGACCCAGCCCCAGTCGTATCTGATGGGCAAGCTTCAGATCCTCGATCTCGTCGAGGACTACCGGAAGGCGCATCCGGAGGCGAGCCTGCGCGACGTGCACGACGCGATGCTCGGCGCGGGCTCGCTCCCGCCGCGTCTGATGCGTCAAGCGCTCGGACTCTAGTCCTGACAGCGGGGCGGGCGCGTGTCGTTCGCCCCGCGCCATCCGGTTGGGTTTCGATCGCCAGCCCGCCGCCGGTATCCTGCGCCCATGAGCGACGTAGCAGCCCGATCGATCGACCGCCGCTGGATCGCCGCTTGCGGTCTCGACTGCGAGCAGTGCACGATCCGGCGCTTCCCGTTCGACGAGTCCGCCGCCGACGAGGTGATCGTCTGGTACCGGGAGATGGGCTGGCTGACGTCGAGCGAGGGGCGGGACGAAGCGATCGCGCGGGGGATGGTGTGCACCGGCTGCCAGGGCGACCGCGCGACGCACTGGTCGGTCGACGCCGACGGGAGCGTCTCCTGCTTCCTCCTCGCCTGTTGCGTCGACGAGAGGGGACTCGACCACTGCTCCGACTGCGAGCGCTTCCCGTGCGATCGTCTCGTTGCCTGGTCGAAGGAGAACGAGAGCTACGCGACGGCGTTCGAGCGACTGACGGCGATGCACGAGGCGGGCGACTGATCGCATCGGCCGCGCGCGTTCGCGTCTCGCCGATCAGCGAAGCGAGGCACCGCCGGCGACCTTGTGCGCCCAGCGCGTCGGCTCGGGCAAGCGGTACCGGGTGCAGCATCGTAGCGTCAGCGCCGTCGCCGTCTCGACGTCGATCCGGTGCCCAGGAGAGACGTAGATCGGCTTGACGTTCGCGCGCGTCCGCAGGACGGTGCCGAGGACGACCTCCGGCTCCCGCTCGTCCCGCAGCTCGGCGTTGTCTCCCTTGCGCAGTCCCGGCTCGGCGTGCTCGCCGTAGAGGCGGCTCTTGGCGCAGCCGATCGTCGGCACGTCGAACCAGAGGCCAAGATGGGCGGCGAGCCCCATCCGTCGGGGATGGGCGATCCCCTGACCGTCGAAGATCACGACGTCCGGCGTCCGCGTCACCTTTGCCCACGCGTCGAGGACGACCGGCCCTTCGCGGAATGTCAGCAAGCCCGGGACGTACGGGAACGGAGTCGGCATCTGCGACGTCGCGCGTTCGAGCGGCGCGAGGTCCGGGAGAGACAGAACGACGATTGCCGCGCGGGAGACGCCGTCCTTGACGGAGACGTCGATCCCGGCGACGGTCGAGACGGTCCGGCCGTCCCAAGCGAGATCGACTCGCTCGGCGAGCGTCTCCTGAATGCGCGCGGCCTCCTTCGGCGTCAGGGACCAGCTGTGCAGTGGCGCGGCCTTCACGACCCCCTCCTGGGCGAAACTGGACCGGTCGCCTATTCTAGGGCGTCCGAGGAGGTCCAACGAGTGGGGAGCTGCCGGAACCGGAGCCGAGAGGTCATCTGCTTCGCCTATGGATCGAACATGCTCACTGCGCGCATCAGGAAGCGCGTCGGGTCGGTTCGCACGATCGCGATCGGTTTCCTCACGGACCATCGACTTGTCTGGACGAAACCGAGTGACGATGGGTCCGGGAAGTGTGGTGTCGTTCCGTCCGATGACCCAGCGGACATTGTCTGGGGCGTCCTGCAAGAGCTCGACGAGCTCGACTTGCCGAACCTCGATCGGTTCGAGGGAGGCTATGTGCGGAGGCCGGTGATCGTTCGGGGCGGCGGAGGTGACGTGCACGCCGCTACGTATATCCCCGACCGGCTGGACCCGGGACTCCGGCCCTACGGCTGGTACAAGCGACTCGTGATCGCAGGGGCGGAGGAGGCGGGCCTACCGGCAGAGTACATCGCGCAACTCGAATCCATCCCGTCGGTAGAGGATCCTGACGAGTCCCGCCGAAGCGCGGAGCTTCGCGCACTCGCTACGGGTGGAGATGCCGTGCCCGAATGCGGTTTCGATCTCTCAGGTTGACGCAACGGCGCCCAAGGGCTGAGGATTCCTCAGGAGAGGAGATGAGATGGACGCGGTCGAAGCGATGTTGACCCGCCGAAGCATCCGCAAGTATCGAGCCGAGCCGGTCTCCGAGGAGGCGATCGACACGCTCCTCCGCGCGGCGATGGCGGCGCCGTCGGCCGGGAACGAGCAACCGTGGCACTTCATCGTCATCCGCGATCGGACTGTGCTCGATACGATTCCGTCGACTCATCCGTACGCGCAAATGGCGGCGAGTGCGCCGCTGGCGATCGTTGTCTGCGGTGACGAGCGACTGGCGAAGTACGAGAGCTTCTGGGTGCAGGACTGTGCCGCGGCGACGCAGAATCTCCTTCTCGCCGCGCACGCAAACGGACTCGGCGCCGTCTGGTGCGGCGTCTACCCGTCCGAGGAGCGGGTCGCGGCCGTCCGCGGACTCCTCGCGATCCCCGAGCAGATCACACCGTTCAGCCTCATCGTGCTCGGCCATCCGGACGAGGAGAAGGGGCCGGCTGACCGCTTCGACGGCGCCCGGGTCCACCGCGACCGGTTCGGGGCGTGATCACGTACCGCGCGCCGACGTCCGACGAACGCGCCCTCTTCCTCGTGTGGATGCGCGAGCACATGGCGGGCACGGTCGAGGCGGTGATGGAGTTCCTCGACCTGACGTGGGACGGGTTTGCCGAGCTGTTCGAGACGGTCGGCGAGGTGCGCGCCGTCTGCGACGGGGATGACCTCGCCGGGTTCGTCTGGATCGAGGCGCGCGACCGCGAACTCCACGTCCACGGGATCATCTTGCGACCCGAGTTTCGTCGCCGCGGGATCGGCGCCGGGATCTTCGAAGACCTTGAGGCAGAGTTTGCAGGGAAGGTCGACGCCATCGAGCTCGGCGTGCGTACGTCCAACGAGGACGCGGTCCGGTTCTACGAGCGACGCGGATTCCGACTTGAGCGATCGATCGACGAGATCGGATTCCGCGTCTACCGGAAGGCGATTGCGCGTTCCGGGTCGCCTAGTGTCTGACCGAGTAGCGGAGCCAGACGAACCCGTCGGCGAGCGCCTCGACGTCGAGGAGCTCCAGCGGAACGACGTCGTCGATCGACGTCAGATCCGGCGCGACGACCATCGATCGTGCGGAGCGCCCCCCGACGAGGCGCGGCTCGAGAAGCACGCTCACCTCGTCGACGAGACCCTGCCGGAGCAGAATGCCGTTCAAGGTTCCGCCGCTGTCGACGCGGACGTGCCGTACGTCGTGCTCGACGGCGAGGACCTCGAGCGCCTGCCCGACGTCGGCCCGATTGCGCCCGGTGACGATGTGCGGGACGCCGACCTCGTCGAGATAGGCCCGGTACCCCATCGACGTCGATTCCGAACAGACAGCGATGCAATCGCCCCACCACGGCTCGCTTTGGATTCGCCGCCAGTTGGGGATCCGTCCTCAGCTATCGATGACGATGAGGCGCTGATCGGAGAATCGCTCGTCTGTGTTCGCCGGGGTGTCGACCGGCTCCGGGTAGGCGGCGAGCATCGTGTCGCTTCCCGACAGCATCGCGTCGGCGCCGAACGTCCCCGCCAACTCGTAGTAGAGGCCGACGTTCTCGTCGAGCCAGTCGAGTCGACCGTCGACGCTCGCCATGATGTGGATCGTCACGCGGGGTCTCATAGAGCCTCCTCTCACCTACTCGGAATCGTACGCCGGACGATTGCGGCGGTACAGCGGTCGACGTCATCTCCGAAGCGAAGCGTCGCGAAGCTGTGACCGGCAACCGGATCGTTCACTGTGTTCAGTCTTGACTGAACACTGAGAACTGCGTACACTCCCCCCTTCTTCGTGTCGAGAGTCTCCGTGAAAGAACAGAACAGGGAGGACTGATGACCGCGCAATCTCGGGCGTACCGACAGTTCATCGAAGACACGGGCGACATGATCGACGAGCACGGTCTGCCGCACATGGCGGGGCGTGTTGTCGGTGCTCTTCTTGTTTGCGTTCCGTCCCACCGATCGCTCGACGAACTCGCCGACGTGCTGCAGGCGAGCAAGGGGTCGATCAGCATGGCGACGCAGCTGTTGCTGCGCCTCGGGATGATCGAGCGAATCAGCGTTCCCGGAGAGCGTCGCCACTACTACCGGCTTCTCCCGGACGTCTGGTCGAGGCTGTTCGCGCAGCGTGACGATCACACGGAGCAGCACCGCCGAATCGCGCGGCAGGGGCTCGAGCTGCTGCGAGGGGAGTCGGTCGAGGCGAAGGAGCGGTTGCTGGAGATGCTCGTCTTCTTCGACTTCATCGTCGAGGAGCTGCCGGGGTTCACCGAGCGCTGGCGGGCCCGGCGGGACACCCTGATGACCGAACGAATGAACGAATACCGATAGGGAGGCGACATGACGACACAGCGAAACCGGATCGGCCTGGCCCTCGTGCTGGCGATCGTCGTTCTCAGCGTGGCCGCCGGCGCTCAGCCTGAGACGGAGTCGTCGGCGATTCGGCTCCTGATCGTCGACGAGACGAAGACGTTCCTGTCCACGATGCGGGTCGGGGCGCTCGTCGGTGTGTTGAAAGGCGCCGGCCTGTTCGAGGTTGATGTGAAGTTCGCCGACGTCGCGACGAGCTGGGACGACCCGCTTGACGGCGAGACGCTCGATCCGGGTCTGGAGCCCTACGACATCGTCGTCGTGATTCCGGTTGGGATCGACGATGGGACGGTCGATTGGGTCCTGCTCGTTAGCGGTCCGCCGCCGCTCCTCGATCCGGCCGTCCTCGCCGGCCTCGGGGCGGTCGGCCAGATCACGTCACAGGTCTTCGAGGGGAACGTCCGGGCGGTTGGGATCACCGACCACCTCTTGGTTGCCCTGCTCTACGGGATCTACTCCGCGGAAGGATGGATGCGATGAACCGATTGATTCGATTTGCCGTCGATCATCCGATCTGGACGATCGTCGGGACGCTGCTTCTTGCCGTAGGACTCGCCTACCCGATCCAGTTCATGACGCAGGAGACGGACTTCGCGGAGTTCATGGCCGACGACGATCCGATCATCGTCCTGATGGACGAGGCCGAGGCGCGCTACGGCCGGTCGTGGGGGATCATGGTGATGCTCCACAACGAAGACGGCATCTTCAACGACACGACGCTTCGCAAGATCGAGACGATGACCGACGCGATCGAGGCGATTCCGGGGATCAAGTCCGTCTCGACCCCGCTCAACTCGCAGACGATCGTTGGGACCGAGACGGCGATCTCGGTCCGCAGGGCAGCGCCCGACGGCGTCGCGCCGCGCACGCCGGAGGACATGGAAACCTTCCGCGCGCGGCTGATGGCCGACGAGAACCTGATCGGTGGCGTGGTCAGCGAGAACGGCCAGGCGGCGCTGATCAACGTCGAGATCGAGGTCGGTGCCGACGAGTACGCGCTCACGCCGGACGTCGTTGACATCGTCGACGCGCATCGGGGCGATGGAGACACCCTCTACATCTACGGCGATGCGTACTTCGACACGGTGATGGGCGAGGAGATGGAGTCGGACCTCCAGCTCCTGTTCCCGCTGGCGATCCTGATCATGGTTGCGCTCCTGTTCGCGTCGTTCGTGACGATCCGCGGGATCCTGCTTCCGATCGCGATCGTCTTGCTGTCGATCATCGTCGCGATGGGCGCGATGGTTCTGCTCGGCTTCCCGATGACGACGATGTCTTTCATCGCGCCGATCCTCCTGTTGGCGATCGGGATCGCCGACGCGATCCACGTCCTGAATCGCTACAACGAGGAGATCGCCAAGGGCTTGGAGAAGCGCCAGGCGATCCTGAACACGATGGGTGAGATGAAGGGGCCGGTCGTGATGACGTCGTTGACGACCGCTGTCGGATTCCTCTCGCTTCTGTCGGCGTTCCTCGTTCCGCAGCGCCACTTCGGCATTGTGACGGCGATCGGCGTGCTGGCGGCGATGCTGTTCTCGCTCGTCCTGCTTCCCGCCGTCTTCTCGCTCCTCAAGAAGCCGCGGGTGCGCGATCTCTCCAAGGGGCTTCGGCCGCTGACGCGCGTCCTGATGGGCTTCGAGAGAGTGATCGTCGGACACCGGAAGATCGTGCTCCTCGTTGCGGTCGTGATCTTCGGCGTGATGGTCGCCGGAATCCCACGACTGCGCGTAGAGACTTCGAACGAGGAGTTCCTCGGCAAGGACCACGCGGCGGTCCAGGTCCTCGACTTCACGTCGGACTACTTCTCCGGCGACATGAACATCATGGTCGAGTTCGACACCGGGCGTCGCGACGGGCTGAAGGATCCGGCCGTGCTGAACGCGATGCTCGGCCTCGAGGAGTTTCTGCTCGACAACGGGGTTGCGAAGACGTTCTCGCTGACGATGCTCGTCCGCCAGATGAACGAGAAGTTCAACGCCGACGATCCGGCCTTCTACCGGATCCCCGACAGCCGAGACATGATCTCGCAGCTTCTGCTCTTGTACACGTTCCAGGGCGGCACGCTCGGCGACATGGCCGTCGGTGACTTCTCCGCCGGAACGGTGACCGGGCTGTACAAGATGGACTCGTCGGCCAACGTGTCACGGGTGGCGGGTCTCGTGCAGGGCTACCTCGACGAGCACTTCCCCGACGACGGCGACATGCGCGTCCGCATGATCGGCGCGACGACGCTGATGGATCGCATGTTCACCCAGATGACGAACAGCCAGCTCATCGGCCTGGCGACGACGATCAGTGCCGTTGCCGTCCTCGTCATGCTGCTGATGGGATCGATCGTCGCCGGGCTGATCGCGGCGATTCCGCTGATCCTCACAGTGACGTTCTCGATGGGGATCATGGCGTACACCGGTCAGCCGCTCGACATCATGACGCTGATGGTGTCGGTCGTCGCGGTCGGGATCGGCGTCGACTATTCGATCCACTTCATCTCCCGCTTCCGGGCGGAGTACCGGAAGGACGGCGACGCGCAGCGCGCGCTGCAGAAGACGATCCAGACGACCGGGCGGGGGATCACGTACAACGCCCTGACGGTCGCACTCGGGTTTTTCATCTTGATCTTCGCGTCGTTCAAGGGGATCCGGACGTTCGGGTGGCAGATCGCGCTGACGATGGGCGTCAGCGCCCTGTCGGCGATCTCGATCATCCCGGCGATCTTGGTGCAGTGGAAGCCGAAGTTCCTGTCCCGTGCCGCGTGGACGCGCGACGAGCGGCGAACCTAGACCGACGATCCGGGTACATCACCCAGAGGAGGAACGATATGCTCAAGAAGACGATGACATGGACCGTGGCGATGATCGCACTGGTTGCGGTCGCGACGGCGGCGATGACTGCCGACGAGATTCTCGATCGGATGGAGGAAGAGGCGGACCGGCTGAACGAGGGGAGCATGGTCGGCACGATGCGGTTCGACATCACGTACCGCGACGGGACGACCAGCGAAAGACTGTTCGGGATGCTGTCGATTCCTGACTTCGCGTTGATCTACTTCATCGAGCCGACCGACGTCGCCGGCACGATCTTCCTGACGCACGAGATCGACGAGGGGGACGATTCGCGGATGTGGCTCTACCTGCCGCTTCTCGGGATCCCGAAGGAGTTCGTCTCGGACGAAGAGCGCGGCGGCTCGTTCGCCGGAAGCTCGATGTCGTACGACGATCTCGGGGGCGGGAACGAGCGGGACGACTTCGTCGCCACGCTCCTCGGCGAGGAGGACCTCGTGATCGGGGACGAGACGCGAACCGCGTACGTCATCGAGTCGGTCGCCAAGGACGGCGTCGATACCGACACCCCCCGGTCGGTCGTCTGGGTTGACACGGACGGATTCATCATGCTCCGCGCGGAGTCGTACAACGACCTCGGCAACCTGTCTTCGACGGTCGAAGTCGTTGCGCTGACCGAGTTCGACGGGATGCTGACCTTCGCCGAGATGCTCTCGACCGACGTCCTCGACGAGAGCTCGACGTTGATCACGGTCGTCGAGCGACACCGCCCCGACGCGGAGATCGGAAGCGACGTCTTCTCCCCCGACGGCCTGACGACGTTCGACCCGGCCGCCTGGGGGTTCTAGACCTCCGGCCGAATCCACGGGCCGACCGGCGACTTCGGTTGCCGGCCGGCCCGCGTTCTCTTCTGTCAGGGCGCCCGCTCGATCAGACGTGCGAGTTGGCGCAAGATCTTCTCGGCTCCCCGGCGCGCGGCCGGGTCGCTCCGATCCAGCCCCGCCGCGCGGGCGTTGAGTTCGTCGAGGAGCCGAAGGACGACGAATGCGTCGAGACTCGCCTCGGCGTCGATCGGAAGCGTGTGCACCTGCGCGTAGCCGGCGAAGAGACCGGCTCGCAACGCGCCGGGGTCGTGACATCGGCGGAGGCTGAGGTCGGCGATGGCGAGATCGTCGGCGAAGAGACCCCAGTGGCATTCGCCGAATCCGACCAGGCCGACCTTCTCCTCGTCGAACAGGACGTGCTCCGGCGTCGGGTTTCCGTGGATCAGCCCGGCGACGGTCGCGTCCGACTCGACTTCCGCCATCGCGTCTCGGGCGACGCTGACGGCTCGGGATAGAAGCGCCTTCCCCTCTGGACCGAGCACGTGTGACAGCCGGTCGGGGTCGATCTCGTCGAGACGCGCAGCGGGTTCTCGCCGATCCGGGGCGAGTCTGTCGGGAAGTCGAAACGTCGAGGCGTGGCGATGGAGTGACCCGACGGCGCGGCCGAGGCGCTCGGCGTCTTCCGACGTCCATTCTCCGAAAGGGCGGATCTGGCCGTCGAGCCAGGCGGCGAGCGAGACCTGCCGAAAGCCTGAAACGCCGGGAGCCGAGAGGCTTTGCGTGAGATCTCCGGACCGCGTCAGGACCGGCTCGGGGACGAGGGCGTCCGTCTCTCGATGAAGCGACGCCAGCCAGAGGAGCGTTCGCAGGATCTGCTCGCGCGCTCGACCGCGAGGATGGATCCGGAGTGCGTACGCGCTTCGCGTAGGCCGATCGAACACGCGGAAGACGACGTGCTCACCGCGGGAGGCGAGATCGAGTCGCGCGTCCTCGAGACCGTAGGCGGCGAGGGCCTTGTGCGCGAGTCGCTCGAACGGCGCCGCGTCCTCTCGCCTCTGCGCGTCGTCGAACAGGTCCACCAGTCTTCCTGCCCCCTTCCCGAATCACGGTACGCGAGGGGGGGCGCGGCGCGCAAGATGTCAGGTCGACATGAGCAACGAGGGGAGGGGCGGCGCGCAAGAAGCTACGATGATGTGCGCAAGGTGAAGCCGCGCGTCGCGCAAGAGGACGCAACGCGTGCGCAAGCTGATGTCGCGCGCAAGACGCGCCCGTCTTGCGGCCCCAAAAGGCGCAGGCTACGATCGCCCTTCCGGGGTGGGAGCATGTTCGACGAGACCGCACGCTACTACGACAAGATCTACGCATTCAAGGACTACGCGTCCGAAGCGGATCGCGTGGCCTCGATCCTGCACGAGCAGATCGGCGAGCGCTGCCGCCTCCTCGATGTCGCCTGCGGAACCGGGAGCCACCTCGTTCACCTGCGCGAACTCTTCGAAGTCGAGGGCCTCGACCGCTCCGAAGCGCTCCTCGCTGTTGCGCGCGAGCGACTTCCCGGCGTGCGCCTTCACCGCGCCGACATGCGAACGTTCGAGCTTCGATCCCAGTTCGACGCGATCACGTGTCTGTTCAGCTCGATCGGCTACCTGACGACCCTCGACGACGTCGAGCGGGCGATTCGCGCGATGGCCGCCCACCTTGCGCCGGGCGGCGTCCTGATCGTCGAGCCGTGGTTCACGCCCGATCAGTGGATGCCGAACACCGTGCACGCGACCCTCGTCGACGAGCCGGAGCTGAAGATTGCGCGCGTGAGCACGAGCCGGGTCGACGGACGAATCTCGTCCTTCGACCTGCACCACCTGATTGGGACCCCTGACGGAACAGAGCACGTCGTCGAGCATCACGCACTCGGCCTGTACACGGTCGACGAGATGACGGCCGCGTTCGAGGCGGTCGGGCTCGCGGTTGACTTCAATTCGGAGGGCCTGACCGGCCGGGGTCTCTACGTCGCACGGAAGGGCGTGTCGTGAGCTGGTCGATCCGCGCGGCGACGGTCGACGACATTCCCGATTTGGTTCGCCTCCGTCGCGTCATGTTCGAGGCGATGGGACATTCCGACGTGGATGCGCTCGATCGGATGTGCGCGGCAAGTGCCGCCTACTTCGAGCGCGACCTTCCGACCGACGCCTTCCGCGCCTGGGTCGCGGTCTCCTCCGGCCTCGTCGTCGACGAGGCCGGAGGAGGCGCAGGTTCCGGGCAAGGCGGAATCTGCGGTGGAGATGCCGTCGCGTCGATCGGGCTCGTCGTCCACGATGTTCCCCCGTCTCCCGGGCGCACGGCCGGACGGGAGGCGTACATCATGAATTTGACGACACTCCCGGCGTACCGACGGCGGGGGATCGCCGGGGCCCTCCTTCAGCATGTCCTCGACGTCGTCCGCGCCGAGGGGATCCCCATCGCGAGTCTGCACGCGACGGGGGCCGGTCGCGGGATCTACGCACGGGCCGGGTTCGCACTCGACCCGGATCTCCCCGAGCTTCGCCTCTCTCTGTAGGGGCGGCAGCTTCGCCCATGGCGCTGGACGGGCCGACGCAGCGTCCTCTACACTGGACGACGAAGATGAGAGATTCCTTCTTCGGTTCAGCAAGGAGGTGCAACGTGCGTCGAATCGTTGTGATCTTCGTCATTCTGACGTTGTTGGCGTCCGCGGCCGCCGCGCGGAGCGGCGCCTGGTTCGACGAGATCGTCTTCTTCGAGGAGGCCGACGCGGCGAAGGTTCTGTCGATGATGATGACGGGCGAGGTCGACTTCTTCGCCGATCCGTTCGGCGCCGACCTATACACCGAGGTCCGGAGCGCCGACCTCCCACACGTCCTCTGTCCCGCGGACTACGTCGAGCTCCTTCTCAACCCCGTCGGTCCGCGATTCGACGACGGGCGGTTCAACCCGTTCTCGATTCGCGCAGTTCGGGTTGCGATCAACACCCTGATCGATCGGTCGCGGATCGTCGACGAGGTGCGCGGGGGTCTCGCCGTCTCCCGCGCGACGCTCGCCCACCCGAACGGCTCGGTCTACGCCGAGATCGCGGAGGCAGCGCGCGCAATCGAAGCGCGGGCCACGTTCGATGAGGAGACCGCGATCGCCACGATCGCCGCGGCGATGGAGGATGCGGGGGCGGAGATGGGTCGGTCGTGGCGATGGACCTACGACGGCGAGGAGATCGTTCTCGTCGGTCTGATCCGCGTCGAGGACGAACGGTCCGCCCTCGGGGACGCCTTCGCTGAGCAGCTGGAGCGCGCCGGGTTCGTCGTCGAGCGGGAGTACGTGAAGTCGCTCGAAGCGAGCCGGGTCTGGATCGACTCCGACCCGCACGAAGGGGGTTGGTCGTTCTACACCGGAGGGTGGATCGAGGACGCGATCGACCGGGACCAGTCCTCCGATTACGCATTCCACTACACCGATGCGATCTGGAGCGTTCCGCTCACGCGTGCCTACGCGGACGCGGACGTCCTCGATCCGGACTGTCGCGAGCGAATCCTCGTGCTTCGCGACGGCGACTACGCGACCCGCGCCGAGCGCGCCGAGGCACTCGCGGCGTGCGAAACCTGCGCCTACGAGGCGGGTCTCCACATCTGGCTCTACAGCGAGACCGAGACGTGGGCGTGGGCCGATGGGATCGAGGTGGCGGTCGATCGGGTCGGCGGCATCTTCGGCGGGGGCCTCTGGCCGCACACGATGTCGTTCGTCGACGCGGACGGGCAGTCGATCGAAGGAGGGACGATCCGCGTTGCCCTCCCGGGGTTCCTCGATGACCCGTGGAACCCGATCGCCGGATCGGACCGCCCGCACGATCGGATCGTGATCCAGGGAACGGAGGATCTGCCGTTCGTCCTCGACCCGGCGACCGGCCTCGCCCGGCCGATGTGGGCCGAATCCGCTCGTGTCAGCGTGCAGACGGGGCTTCCGGTCTTCGTCAGCGAGAGTTGGTGCGAACTCGAGTTCGAGGAGACGATCGTCGTTCCGGAGACGGCTTGGTGTGGGTGGAACGCCCGAGGCAAGGTGTTCCTCACCGGCGCGGACTGTGGCGAAGAGGATCGGACCTGCAACGTCCGGCTCGAGATCGCGTACCCGGACGCCCTGCTCGATCGCGTCTGGCACGACGGCTCGAGGTTCTCGCTCGCCGACTGCGTCCTCGCCCTCCTCCTGCGCTTCGACCCGGCGGATCGGTTCAGCGCGATCTACGACAAGGGGCAGATCGGCGCGCTGTCGGCATTCGCCGACACGTTCCGCGGGTTCGAGATCGTCTCCGATGATCCACTCGTCACGTGCGCCTACCTCGATCTCGACACGGTTCCTCCCGACGCCGAGACGATCGTCTTCGAGCACGCGGGGATGGCGTGGCCGGTCTACGACGGCGGCCCGGCACCGTGGCACGCCGTCGCGGTCGGGATTCTGGCCGAACAGGCGGAGGAGCTCGCGTTCTCCGCCGAGAAGGCCGACGCGCTCGGGATCGACCAGATGAGCTACGTCGCCGGATCGTCCCTGTCCCGGTTGCACGACCGGCTCGACGAGGCGCGGAATGCCCCATTCGTTCCGTACTCGAACACGCTCGATGCGTACCTCGGCGCAGACGACCCGGCGGTCCGATACGAGAAGCTTGCGGACTTCCTCGAGAGCTATGGCCACCTGTGGGTCGGACTCGGGCCGCTCCGGATCACCCACGTTGACACGCTGGCGCGGATCGTAGTCGCCGAGCGCTTTCCCGAGTATCCGTACGAGTCGACGCGGTGGCTCGGCGCGCGCTAGGCCAGCGCGCGTCTTCGCTCGCTACGGCCGGAGCGGTTTGCGGAAGGTGTAGAACGTCTTCCGCGAGCGGTAGCCGAGGCCCTCGTAGAGCTGGAGAGCTCCGGTCGGGTTCTGCGTGTCGACGCCGTGCGCCGTCTCCGTCTTCCCCATCGCCTGGTGCATCTTCATGCTCTCGGTGATGAGGGCCTTGGCGATCCCTCGACCGCGCCACGCCTTTCGGACGCAGATCGCTTCGGTGTAGCCGCGCTCGCGTCTGTACTCCTCGTTCTCTTTCTCGTTGACGAAGTTGAGGACCGTACCGACGACCTCGTCGCCATCCCACGCGATCTTCCACAGGCTCGGGTTCCAGGTCGGCGCTTCGCGCCACGCGACAAGGGAGTCAGCGTCGAACCAGCTCGTCACCCCCCAATGGTCGGCGAACGCTTCCGCCGCGGCGCCGAAGATCTGCTCCGCGTCCGCGTCGGTCACCGGGCGGATCTCGATCCCCTCGGGCAACGGAGCGGGCTCGATCTCGTCGGCGAGGGATCGGACCATCTCGTACTCCCAGCGGACGATCTCGTACCCCTCCGACTCGAGGAGCCGCTTCGCGTCGTGCTCGTGCTCCGAGGCCCAGGACTGGAGAACCTTCGCTCGGTCAGTCGGGTGTTCGATCGACTGCTCCCTCGCTCGCGCTTCGAGCCAGCGGAGGAGCGTCCGTCGGATTCCGACTCCGCGTTGCTCCGGGATCGTGTTCGTGAACAGCGAGTGGACGCGATCTCCCTTCTTCTCGTCCTCCCACCACGTGCGGCCGTAGCCGACGACGACGTCGCCGACTTCGGCGAAGATCATCTCCGTCGACGGATCGCAGTTGCGCAGGTGGCGGTAGTCGCGGGCGATGTCCTCTACGGTGGTCGTCCACTCCTCTCGGTCCTCTGCCTTCGATGCTTCGATGACGGCGAACATCAACGGGTAGTCGGACGCGCCACGGAACGTGCGAAACCTCAGGTTCTGGATCGCCGGGGCGTCGGGTGGAACGATGAGACGATCGGTCTTCTCATTCGACGGCATGACAGCTCCTTGGCTACAGAGGGGACGAATCGGGAATCGACAGACGTTCAACGTTCCAGGCGTCGGGACGATTGTAGACGCCGCGGGGATTCGGGGCAACCTGACGCCTTCCGCCGCGGCCTAGGGGACGGTGGAGGCGGATAGGCTCGGGAGCCGGTCGACGCGATCGAGGATCTCGAACCCGTCGGGGAAGAAGTCCGATCGGTAGACGGCGAGCGATTCGTCGCTCGTTCCAGCGACGAGGGCGACGAACTCGCGACCCTTCGCCAACAGCAGACTCTCGCCGAGCGTGCTCTCGACGAGGTACGCGTCGACGACGATCGTCTGTTCTTCGCTGAGAATCCGGATCGGGGCGAGACGCTCGACGGACATCGGCGGCAGATTGCTCGTCTCCTCCTCGGTTCCGGGTGGACCCCCGAGGGCGAGGACGTCGAACGACGCCATTCCGTCTCGTTCTCGGAGAGGGAAGAGGACGGGGAGAAGCGCGTACGTGGCGAACGTTCCGAGGATGACCGCATCGCCGTCGACGTCGATCGCTCGTTCCGCGTTCCCGCTCGCAATCCGGGCGACACCGTCGGTGATCTCGGCGCTCACCCGGCGATCGAACCCGAGCGGTGCGTCGAACGCCGCTTCGTACCGCGTCGGAATCAGACGGTCGTCCGCTTCGAGGCGCTGCTCGAACGCAACCCGGAGCGTCGCCACGACGGCCCGGAAACGAAACTGCCCGGTCGACGACAGGGTCAGTCCGTCTGCGTCGAGGCGGATCTCGTACAACTCCTCGCCGAACGGTCGTCCGCGTCCGTAGAAGGCGAGCGCTCCGGTCGTCGCGAACGGTGCCGGGCGATCGTCCGACGCCGCGACCGTCGCGGAGGATGTCTGGACGGACGACTCGGGAGACGACGTTCCCGGTCGCGCAGCGGGCGTGTCTTCAGACATGAGCCAGGATGCGGGGACAGGCTTGCGCTCCTGGGGTGCTCCGACGTCGACCGTCGGCGCGGTGATCCGGAGGGCGACGAGAAGCGCAACCAGGAGGACGGCGAGGATTCCGACGAGGATCGCCACGATCCGCACCCACCGTCTTCGCATGGGGACAGGCTCCTTTCGCACGAACATCCCATTCTATCGATCGCGCGTGGGATTCCTGTGATCGGTCTGCGAGCGTAGAATGGTCGTGCTCGGGAGGGGTCGGAATGGAGCAGCGATACGGTCGGGGGATTTCGCGATGAGTGACGGACGGGAGCCCCGTGCGATCGACCTCGACGGGTGGTCGCGGCGCGAGGCGTTCGAGCTGTTCCGGTCGTTCGACTTCCCGTACCTGAGCCTCACCGCCGAGGTCGATGTGACGCGCCTTCGCTGCGCCGAGGGGAGCCGGCGCCGTTCGTTCACGATCGAGTTGGTCCACGCGATCGCGCGGGCGGCGAACGCGGTTGCACCGTTCCGACAGCGGATCCGCGGCGACGGCGTCGTCGAGCACGACGTCGTCCACCCGTCGATCACGGTCCTCGCCGAGGACGATCGGTTCCGGTTCTGCACGCTCCCGTTCTTCGACGACGCGGACGCGTTCGCCACATCGTCGGCGGCACGGATCGAGGAGGCGCGACGAACCGGGTCGATCTTCCTCGAGCCGGATCGAGACGACTTCCTGTTCATGACGGCGATCCCGTGGGTCTCGTTCACTGGGTTCGTCCACCCCGTTCCGCTCGATCCGCCCGATTCCGTTCCGCGATTCGCCTGGGGGCGGTTCCACGAGCAGGACGGGCGGATCGTCCTACCGCTCAACGTGCAGGCGCACCACGCGCTCGTCGACGGAATCCACGTCGGGCGGTTCTACGAGTGCGTGCAGGAGTTCCTCGACGTCGATCCTTCGCCGTCCGTCTGAACCCGGCTCCGAGCGATGGTCTACCGATGGGGGGCCATCTCCAGTGCCGGCGGGCGGGGCTCGAGGAGTTCGCTGAGGGGGGGCGGCATCCCCGCGAGCCCCTCCGCCCCGTGCCGTTCGAACAGGCGGGAGAAGGCAGCAGCGAGACCGGCGGCGTACTCGGGGTGTGGCGACGTGCGCATGTCCGCGAGTTCCTGCCCGATCTGCGCGAGGAGGTCCTTCTGGGCTGTCGCCGTACCGCCGACCCGCTCGAGATGGATCGCGAGGCCGGCCGCGGCGGCGACGCGGATTCCGAGGTAGGGTGACGCCTTGGCCATCGTGGCGAGCTCCCGCTCGGTGTAGGCGACGGCGTAGGCCGGGCCGAGTTGCTCGCCCGCCGCGCGCCGGAGAACGTCCGCCGTGCCTGTCCGTGCGGTCTCTTCCAGCTCTGCGACGCTCGCGGGGTCTCCGGCGTGCGCTGCGCGGGCGGCGGCGAGTCGGATGCCGTCTGGCTTGCGCGCGTCCGTGGCGATCGCCCACAGCGTGCTGTGAGTCTGCGTTGACCACAGGCGCGCCAGCGCGTCGATCGCCCGTTCCTTCAGCTCGGCGGAGGTCGCGGCGTGCCCGCTTACCCACTTCTCGAGGGTTCGCGCGTTTCCCGTACGAACGTAGTGCTCGGCGATGACGTGACTCGCCGCCATCCGTTCTACGGCGCCCCCGTCTTGAGCGAGCGCGCCGAGCGACTCGAGCACGTCGAGTTCGAGTGTTCCGGCGTCGTCCGACGAAGTGATGCGCTCCCCGATCGCCATCCCGTACCCTCCGGCCAGGTATGGTGCTCGCTCGTCGAACTCCGCGTCGAACGCGCCGATCGTGCGTGCGCCGAACGCGGTCCGAATCGTCAACACGCCGGCCGCCCAATCGAGGGACTGCGTCGACCACATCGTGGGCAAGCTCCCGGCGAGTCCGCCGAGGGCAACGAGGGCGGCGGCCGCGACCGCGAGTCGACGGCCTCGGCGCTTCCGGTGCCATCGGGCGTTCGCCGATCGAATCGGATCGACCATCGTGTCGTGGGTGATCTCGTACCAGCTCGCGCCGGCGCGCTCGACCGCGCGGATCAACCGTGCACCCTCCAGCGCGCACACTGCCTTGTTCGGCACGCCGCCGGTCTTCTTTGCCTCGCGATGAACGATGGCGCGGGTCCCGGCTGACGTGATGAGATGGCGATCGAACAGCCGTCGGATCGGGGATTGGCGCGTGCGGGTCGCCGCGGCGACGCGGCGAAGGCCCCGTTCGTAGAATCTCGACAGGATCTCCTTGAGATCCCCGAGAGCGGTGGTGTGACTGCGCGTGATGGCGCGGGCCGTCGAAGGGAGGGCGTCCCAGATCTCGCGGCAGACCACCTGGAGGAGCACCGGCTCGACGAACTCCCCCTCGTAGGTGACGAGTTCTCGTCCGTCCACCTCGAGTCGCGCTCGGCTGAGGGCACGGACGAGCGCGTTCGCGGCGTCCGGCTCGAACGACCGCGTCGTCGCGGCGAGCGGACCGGTGATCGCCTGGAGCGCTGCCGGCTCGCGCAGCCGTTCGAGACGAAACCGAACCCGAAGCTGGTTGTCGAACAGGCGGGCGTACGGGTCGAGGTGAGCGAGGTAGTCCTCGCGGATCGACAGGAGAACGCGTAGGCGCGGATCGTCGTCGAGGGCCCGCGCCACCTGTTCGAGGAAACCGCGTCGGTCCCGCCAGCGTTCGGGGTGTCGCGTGAACAGCTCCTCCAGCTGGTCGAACAGGACCACGCGAGGCGCCGAGGGATCCGTTTCGTGTGCTGCGAACGCGGCGGCGAGGGCCTCCGGAAGGGTTCGTCCTCGGATCTCCGTTGCGCCTCCCGCCGACAGGGACTCGAGGGCGTGGACGACGAAGACGTTTGTGTCCGCGTCGAGCGACGCCGGCTCGATCCCGCTGACGCGCGCCCTCGGGAGGACGTCGAATCCCTCGTCTTCGAGGTGGGGGATGAGGCCGGCGTTGAGGAGCGAGGTCTTCCCGGCGGCGGACTGCGCGTAGAGGAGGACGACCCGATGGGCGCTGACGAGGGCGCGCAGGGCGCGGATCTCGTGGTCGCGTCCGAAGAAGCGGATGGCGTCGCGGGCCTCGAACGGGCGCGGTCCGACGTATGGGTTCTCGGCGTCAGTCGGGCACACCGTCGGAACGCTCCTTCCACCGGGTGAGGAGAGCCTCCGCGAAGTCATTCGCCCGCTGCCAGCAGACGTGGACGTTCATCTGGTCGAAGTACGCCACCAGGTACTCCTCGACGCGTTGGCGCGTCTCCGCCGAATCGTCGGGACCCGTTGGCCGCAACTGGACGGTGATGCTCGATCGCTGCGACGTACACCGGGACGCTTGTCGCAGGCCGCGGAAGAGCACTCGAACGTTCCAGTCGGTCAGGCTGTAGCCGATGAACAGGAGGGACTTCCGCCCGAGCGCGTCCTGCACCTGCGGATGGATCGGCGTCGGCTCCTCGGAGACCTGCACGAGGAACTCGAGATAGTCGTCCTCGGTGAGGACGAGGGAGCCGGGGTCTCCGCGCCAGCCGTGAAGGTGGTAGACGATCGGATCGTCGGGCGTCGCCTCGGCGTCCTCGATCACCGCCGGCCGATCGCGCGGACGCAGGTACCACGGGCAGACCCGTCGCCGCGGCGCTCGTCCCCGGAAGTGCTCGAGCGCGTCGTACATCGAGTCGTCATAGTTGGTGGTGACGTAGAGCGGGATCGGGAGCCGGGCGAGCGTGCCGTGGATCTCGCACGGGCCCTCGAAGTCGGGCGATGGGTGATCGTGGATGCAGTCCCGGAGGAGTTTCTCCTTGACCGCAACGTAATCGCCACCGGTGACGGCCAGGTACTGGGCGACTTGCGACAGGTCATTGGGGTTCCGCAGCGGGTAGGCGCACTCCGCGGCCCAGTCGCCGGCGATCTTCGCCGCCGTAGGGATGTAGTCGGCGCACGCGCCGGCGCCGAGGAACGGGATGCAGTCGCCGTTCTCGATCCGGGACAGGAGGGTCTCCCACTGGGTTTCGTTCAGCGTTCCTTCCATCGACGCACCTCGAACCGTCGACCGGAGTCTAACGACGTTCTCGGTGAATGTGAAGTCGGTTCCTATCCTTGGATCACGTAGCTGCGGAATGATGAGACGACGTACTCACCCCGATGCGGGTTGCTCGGCGCGAGCGACGAGGTCGTAGCCGTTGACGTCAACGATCTGAACATCCACGAACGCGCCGGCGCGGAGACCGCTCCCACGGATGTAGGTGACGCCGTCGACGTCCGGCGCTTGGATCTCGGTCCGTCCGATCCAGAGCTCGGGATCGTCGGTCGGCGCGTCGATGACCGCCGCGATGCAGTCCCCGATCCGTCGGCGATTGGCGTCGAGCGCGATCGCCTGCTGGACGCGCATCAGTGCGTCGACCCGGCGGCAGCGCTCGTTCTCCGGGATCTGCTCGGGGAAGCCGGCCGCGGGCGTCTCCGGCTCGGGGGAGAAGGGGAACGCGCCGAGGTGGTCGAAGCGAAGATCGGCGACGAGCGAGAGAAGCTCGTCGAACTGGGCCTCCGTCTCCCCGGGGAATCCGACGATGAACGTCGTCCGGACGGCGATGCCGGGAGACCCTGCGCGAAGCCGCTCGATCAGCTCGATCGCGGCGGCGCGCGTCGTCCGGCGCCCCATCCGTCGGAGGATCTCGTCGTTGAGGTGTTGCAGCGGAAGGTCGACGTACGGGCAGAGTGCGGGGATCTCGGCGAATGCGTCGACGAGGCCGTCGGGGAAGTGCGCCGGATGCGTGTACAACAGCCGGAGCCAGCGCACGGAGTCGACCGCGGCGATCTCGCGGAGGAGTCGGTCGATCGGGTACGGCGTTTCGAAGTCGCTTCCGTACGCCGTCGTGTCCTGACCGATCAGGACGAGCTCCCGTGCGCCGCTCGCGGTCAGCTCCTGCGCCTCGCGGAGGATCGTCTCCGGCGCGCGGCTGCGGAACGGCCCTCGGATCAGCGGGATCGTGCAGTACGTGCAGCGGTTGTCGCAGCCCTCCGAGATCCGCAGGTAGGCAGTGTGGGGGGGCGTGAGCAGGAGGCGGGCTCCGTCGTCCTCGGCGGGGGCGAGGCCGCAGGCGGCGACGATTGCCTCCTCCTCGCCGAGGCCGAACAGACCGTCGACGAACGGAAGCTCCGCGCGCAGGGCCAGGCGGTCCCGCTCGACGAGACAGCCGACGACGAGGATGCGCCTCGTCGGGTCGGCTTGCTTGAAGGCGGAGAGTTCGCGAATGACGTCGAGCGATTCGCGCCGGGCGGCGTCGATGAACCCGCAGGTGTTGACGATGATCACGTCGGCTTCGTCCGCTGGCGCCCCGACGAGGCCCCCGGCGAGGGCGAGACGGGCGAGGAGGCGCTCGGAATCGACGAGGTTCTTGGCGCAGCCGAGGCTGGCGAGGTGGATCCTCGGAGCGCGCCTCATCGAATCTCCTCCGTTGCGAGAGGAGGCGTCTTCCTCCGCCATTGGACGAGCGATGCGCCGGCGACGACGACGAGCATCGCGACGATCTGAATCGGCTGCAGGCGCTCGTCGAGGGCCATCCACGCGAACAGAGCCGTCGCGATCGGCATCAGGTTCAGCATGATGCTCGCTTCGACGGCGCGAAGCCGTTGCAGCGCGTGGGTGAACAGGAGGTAGGCGGCGAGCGTGTTCACGACGGTGAGACCGAGGAGGATCCCCCACGCGGCGAGAGGCATCGACGGAACCCCCTCAACGGATGCCGCGAGAATCAGGAGGAGGCCTCCGCCGATCCCGAGCGGGACGGCCGTCAACGGAAGTGTTCCGACGGAGCGATCCCGCGCCACCTCGCGTCCGAGGATCGGGTAGACGGAGAAGCTGAGGATGGCGAGAAGAAGTGCACCCCATCCGAGCGCGTTTCCCGAGATCACGACGCCGGGGGAGAGGAAGAGGAAGCCGCCTCCAACCGCCGTGGCGACGCCGACGATCTGCGTCCATCGAGGTCGCTCCTTCAGTCGAGCATGGGCGAGCAGGAGAACGGGGATCGGGACCAGGCAGAGGGCGAGAGAGCCGGTTGTCGCCGGGATCGAGCGCAGGGCAAAGAAGAGTGCGCCGTTCGCGATCGTGTACTGCGTGATGCCCATCAGCACCAGTCGGGCGCCGTGCTCGCGCAGGAGCCGACGTGGGCTCGATGCACTGCGGTGAAGCCAGGGGAGAAGGAGCACGAACGCCAGGAAGTACCGGACCCCGGCGATCGTGAACGGACCGGTGTAGCGCAACAGCGCTTTCACCGCGACGAACGAGGATCCCCAGACGAGGGCACAGACGAGCGTCTCCACCAAAGCGGCGGCGTGGAGGCGCCCCATTCGGTCGGATCCGCGGTTGTGTGACATGGTGGTGATGATAGCCCGCGATGGTCGTGACGACGAAGGCGTCGGCTCTTCCACGATGGGGAGCCCTCAGCCGGGTTCGCGGCCGCGGCGCTTCTTTGGCGAAAGAAGGATCGAGCCGAGGAAGACCGCCGAACAGGCGAGGGCGATCGACGCCCCGATCGGCAGGTCGGCGCCGAGCGAGAGGAGGAATCCGAGGAGGGCGGAGGCGATCCCGAGGAGCGGAGCCAGGACGAGGATCTTCTTGATGTCGTACGCCCACTGGAACGCCGCCGAGGCGGGGAGAACCATCAGCGCGTAGATCAGGAGACCGCCGGTCACCCGCAACGAGACGGCGACGACGATCGCCACCAGGAACAGGAGGGCGTAGAACGTTCGACGTGCGTCGATCCCCGAAGAGATCGCCAGCCTCCGGTCGAGGAGGAGGGCGAAGAACTCCTTGCCGAACAGGGCGAGCACGGCGACGAGCCCGACGGCGACCCCGGCGAGGACGAACACCTGACTGAGCGTGATCCCGAGAACGCTTCCCCAGAGGAGCGAGAGCGCGCCGCTTCCGATCCCCGAACTCGGGGCCTGGTGGACGAAAATCAGCCCGAGGGCCATCGTCAACGGGAACGTGGCGCCGACGATGGTGTCGACGTTCAGGCGCGACGCGTCGGCCATCGGCCCCAGCAGCGCGGCGGTGGCGACGGCGAACAGGATCGCCGTCCAGATCGGATCGACCACCGAGACCATCAGGCCGAGCGCGGCACCGGCGAACGCGGCGTGGGACATCGCGAATCCGAGCGACGAGAGGTTCATCCGGACGACGAACACCCCGACCGAGCTGCAGACCGCGCCGACGAGGAGGCTGCCGAGGAGCGTCGGGAGAACGATGTGCCAGGGGAGGCCGAACATGGCTAACCTCCTTCCTCGCGCAGCGGAGCCCCCGTCTCGTCGACGATTCGTCCGGCGTCAATCGCGACGATCCGGTTCGACGCGTCGAGGAGTGGGCCCGCCTCGTGGCTGACGACGATTGACGTCGCGGCGAGCCGGGATCGGACGGTCGCCACCAGGTCGGCGACCTCACCCTTCGAGGTCGGGTCGAGGTTCGCTGTTGGCTCGTCGAGAAGGAGGAGGCTCGCTTCCTGGGCGACGGCGCGTGCGAGGAGGACCTTCCGCTGCTGTCCGCCGGAGAGGCGGCCGATCGGCCTGCCGGCGAGCGACGTCATTCCGACGGCGTCGAGGCCGTCGGCCGCACGCCGGCGATCCGGAGCACCGGGGAGTCGCCAGCGGCCGATCCGGCCGAATCGCGCGGCGATCACCACGTCGCGGACAAGAAACGGCGTGTCCGGCGCGAAGAACAGGTTCTGCGGGACGTAGGCGATCCGCGATCGGAGTCGGTGACTGTCGCGGGTCACCGGCTGGCCGAGGGCGCGGACCGATCCGGACGTGATCGGAAGGAGTCCGTTGATCACTTCGAGGATCGTCGTCTTCCCCGCGCCGTTCGGCCCGGTGATCGCGACCTGCTCGCCGCGGCGGACGTCGAACGAGACGCCGTCGAGGGTGGCGTGACGCTCGCCCTCGTAGACGGCGCAGACGTCGACTAGCGAGACGACGGGATCGTCCACGTGAACAGCTCCTCGACCGGAGTGCGTTCGATCTCGCGTGACTTGGCGACGAGATCCGCTCCCCGGAACGATTGCACGACCTCCTCGCGGAGCTCGATCGTCACGGCCTGGGTCTCCGTCTCGAATCGCGCGCGCGGGCGGCCGCCGTCGACGATGACCAGGTTGCCCTTGCCGGCGGTGCAGCCGGAACCGATCTGGATCCCGTCGTTGAGGCACGACAACGGCGTTGTCCGCCCGGCCTCCGATTTGGCGCGGAGGCCGAAGTAGCCGGGCGATTCGAGCAGGGCAAGCGCGTGGAGCCCCATCCGGATCCCGGCGACGAGGAACGGTCCGAGGTGGCCGTGGAGGGCGGTGCCTCGTTCGATCATTCCCCCGAGGTCAGCGGTTGAGGGATCGATGGTGAGGGTCTTCATCCGACGACCTCACTCCAGCGGCTCGATCGCCGAGAACAGGGTCTCGGCGTTCGTTGAGAACATGTCGAGGACGGTCGCCGTGTTCGGGATCGGCCCGGGGAAGTTCGACAGGACGACGTGGATCGCACCGATCTCGTGGGCCAGCTTGGCTCCGAACCCGACCCCGCTCTGCAGGTTGTCGATCACGAGGGTCGCCTCGGCCTCTCGCCCTTCGGCGGCGAGCCGCACGAGATCCTGCAGCGAGAGAGCTGCCGGAACGCCGTAGGTGACGGCGATGTCGAAGCCGAGCCAGGAGACGAAGTCGGTCTGCCACGCCATGCAGACGACGCGGACCGACGAGGTTCCGGCGGATGCGGCCTTCGCTCGAAGGGTCTCGCCGAGGGCGCGGACCTCCGCGACGTAGGTGTCAGCGTTCGTCTGGAAGATCGCGGCGGACGCCGGGAACCGCTCGGCAAGGGCGTCGCGAATCGTCTCGACCTTGTCGATGACGGCGTTGGGCTCGGTCCACGAACCGGGAAGCTGGAGCACCGTCGCGTCGCTTCCGACCGAGTCGAGGAGCGTCTCCATCCACGGCTCGATTCCGGAGTAGAGGACGACCGACGCGCGCAGAACGGCGGCCAGGTCGCGCGGGCTGAGATCGTAGTGCGCCGGGCAGAAGCCGGACGGGATGATCGTGACGACCTCGATCTCCTCTCCGCCGACGATCTCGGCGAATTCACCGAGCACAGCGTGCGTCGAGACGACCGTCTCGACGGCGAACGCCGAGGCGGCGAACAGCAGAACGAATCCGATGACAAGCGTGACCCTTTTCACTCGGTCTCCCTTCCTAGCACAACGTCTTCCCGGTCGAGGTTCCCGTCAGCGCGCCGTGTTCGACGCCCTTCAGGCCGATCAGTCGATCGGCGAGGCGCTCGATCGCCCGTGCCTCCCCCTTGACGATGACGACCTCGAGACAGGTGCGCTCGTCGACGTGAACGTGCGTCGTCGAGACGACCGTGTCGAGCGCGTGATGCTGGATCTCCGTGAGTCGATCCGAGACGCCGGGGCGATGGTGATCGTAGAGAAGCGTGATCACGCCGGCGACCTCCTCGCCCGCGTCCCACTCCCGCCGCACGAGGTCTCGCCGGATGGCGTCGCGGATCGCTTCCGATCGGTTCGACCACCCGCGCTCCCGACAGAGCGCGTCGAATTGCTCGATCAGTCGCCTCTCGATCGAGACGCTGAACCGCACGATGTCAGACATGCAGTGCTACCTCCAGCAGATTCGTAACACAGTGTACGCGGAGACCCGGCCCGGCTCAACCGAGCATCGACCGCGGCAAGCAGCGCTCCGGTGCAGTTCTGCCCGCTGGCAGACGCTGGCACGCGTCCATATTCCGAGCTAGAATAGTCCGACATGGAAGTCTCGTTCGACGGACGCTCTCTCCCCGTGCACTACGCGGCCCTCGGGTTCCTCGTCAACGGCCCGATGCACGGCTACGAATTGCGGCGGCGCCTGGCGGATGGACTCGGATCGCTCTGGCGGATCGCGTTGAGCCAGCTGTACACCGTCCTCCACCGCCTCGAGGACCGAGGCTGGGCCGAGTCGTACGTCGAGGACGGATCGTCTCGACCCGCTCGAACGGTTTTTCGTGCGACGTCGGACGGCGCGCGCGCGTTCGAGGCGTGGGTCAGCGCGCCGGTCGAACACCTGCGCGACATGCGGGTCGAGTTCCTCGCCAAGGTCTACTTCCTCCGGCGTCGGGCGTCCGCCTCTGCGGTCGTCGAGCTGCTCGACGCGCAGATCGTCGTCCTCGAAGAGTCCGAGCGGGCACTCGGGCGGCGAGACGCCGTGGAGAGCGACGACACCGGGTTCGGAGGCATCGTCGTCTCGTTCCGGCGGAAGCGGGTGCGAAGCATGCTCGAGTGGATGGTGGAGCTGCGAGATCGGTCGATGAAGACGGGAGGCGGCGAATGAAGCGCGGCGGTCTGGTGGCGGCGCTGGCGGTCGTGGGTGTGGTTCTCCTGGCGGCGGCTGCGGAGATCGTAGAGGTCACGGATCAAACCGGTGCAGTCGTCCGAATCGAGGGTCCGATCGACCGGATTGCCAGCGTCTACGGCGCGGGGACGTTCTACCTGTACGCGCTCGGCGCGCAGGAGCGGATCGTCGCCGGCTGGTATCTCGGGGTAAAGGGGATCGCGCAGGCGTCGGCGGCGATGCACCGCCTCGAGCCTCGTCTCGCCGAGATGCTCCTGTTCGGCGATCCGAACGCTGAGGAACTCGTCTCGCGTGGGGCGCAGCTCGTCCTCGTCGACGAATCGCGGCACGCGGCGTTCGCCGATCAGATGGAGGAGATTGGCATCCCGGCACTCCGGTTCCTGGTCGAGACACCGGAGGCGCTCATCGAGGCGCTTCGCCTGACCGGCCGGGCGCTCGGTCCCGACGCGGTCGCGCGCGCCGAGGCGTTCGCCGCCGACTACGATCGCGTCTTCACCGCCGTGCGTGCGGATCTGGCGGATCTCGACGAGCCGGCGCACGTCCTCTTCCTCGGGACGTCGCCGACCCGTGTGGCGAGCGGAGACATGTACCAGACCCACCTGATCGAGGCAGCGGGCGGTGTCTCGGTGACGGAATCCCTCGGCGGGTACTGGAACGAGGTCAACCTCGAGCAGATCCTCCGCTGGGATCCGGACGTGATCCTGATCCCGCCGTACGGACCCGTCCAGCCGAACGACCTGCTCGGCAACTCCGATTGGCGCGCGGTCCGAGCGGTTCGCGACGGGCGCGTATACCGGATGCCGCGGCTGATTGCGGCGATGGATACCCCGGTGCCGGAGTCGATCCTCGGCGTCGTCTGGATCGCGTGCGCGCTCTATCCCGACCTCGTCTCCCTCGACTTGATCGACGAGGCCGTTCGCTTCTACGAAGGCTACTACGGGCTCTCCCTGACCGAGGACGATCTCGCGCTTCTCGCGACCCCATGAGCTCGACGCGAGGGCGGACGGCGTGGATCCTTGCCGGTCTCGTTCCCGCGGCGTTCCTCCTCGCGCTTCTCGTCGGCCGGTACGGCGCCCGAATCGACGAGACGTTCCGCGCGCTGTTCGATCCGGAGAGCGCCCCCGACGTTCTCCGGGCGCTCGTCGTCCGCGTTCGTCTCCCGCGGGCGCTCGCCGCCGGCTGCATCGGCGCCAACCTCGCCGTGGTGGGAGCGGCGTTCCAAGGGCTGTTCCGGAATCCGCTCGTCGACTCCCGCATCCTCGGGGTCAGCTCGGGTGCCGCGTTCGGGGCCGCCGTCGCTCTGCTCGTCTCTGCGGGGACGATCGGACTCCAGGCCTCGTCGTTCGCGTTTGCGCTTCTCGCCGTCGGCCTCGTCTGCCTGATCGGCCTTCGCTTCGGCTCGGCGCCACTCGTTCTCGTCGTCGGTGGGATCCTCGTGAGTGCGTTCTTCAACGCGCTTCTCGGCCTGGTCAAGTACGTTGCCGATCCGCTGTCGAGCCTTCCCGCGATCACCTACTGGCTCCTTGGGGGCCTCAGCGACGCGCGCTGGTCGACGATCGTTCCCCTCCTCGTCGTGACCGCTCTCGGGCTGGCGTTCTTCCTCGCGGTCCGCTGGCGGCTGAACGTGCTCACACTGAGCGAGGCGGAGGCGACTGCGCTCGGCGTTCCCGTGCGCGGATTGCGGGTCGCCGTGATCCTCGTCGGAACGCTAATGATCGCGGCCTCGGTCGCGGTCGGAGGGATCATCGGATGGATCGGACTCGTCGTTCCCCACGTCGCTCGCGCGTGGGTCGGCCCGGAGCACGGACGTCTCGTTCCCGTCTCGATCGGGCTCGGCGTGTCGACCCTGCTTCTTCTCGACACGATCGCGCGGACGGTGCTCCCGAGCGAGATTCCGCTCGGGATCCTGACCGGCCTCGTTGGGGTCCCGGCGTTCTTCCTCCTCTTCCTCCGGTTCTTGCGGGTCAGGGGCGAAGCCCGATGACCGAGCGGCGGCTCGTCGCCGAGTCGGTCGCATTCGCCTACCGGCAGGGGCGAGATGTCCTTCGTGACGTCTCGCTGTCGGTCGGCGCGGGGGAGACGCTGTTCGTCCTCGGCGCGAACGGGGGCGGAAAGACGACACTCCTCGACTGCCTCGCCGGCTTGCGCGCGCCCCGGTCGGGTCGGGTCCTGCTCGACGGGGATCCGATCGACCGACTCACTGCCAGCGAGCGGGCGAAGCGGATCGGCCTCGTCCCCCAGATCCACGAGCCAGTCTTCGACTACACCGTCGGCGAGGTGGTCCTGATGGGGCGGACACCCCATCTTGGCCTGTTCGCCCGACCCGGCCGACGGGACGGGGCGGCGGTCGATCGTGCGCTCGACGCGGTCGGTCTCCGCGCCCTTCGCGACCGGATCTACACCGCAATCAGCGGGGGCGAACGGCAGCTCGCGCTGATCGCGCGCGGTCTCGCGCAGGGGGCGGCGTGCCTCCTGATGGACGAGCCCGCCGCCCACCTCGACCCGCGCTATCAGCACCAAGTCTTCGAGGCCGTGACCCGACTGACGTCGGAGGGATTCTCGTTCGTCGTTGCATCGCATCAGCCGAACCACGCGTTCCTCTACGCCGATCGGGCCGCGTTCCTCGTTGGGGGGCGGATCGAGACGGCCGGGCCTCCGGCGGACACCGTCACCGAGGAGACGCTCCGCGCCGCCTACGGGCTGGAATTCGAACTGACGCGTGGGAGTGCAGGATCGCGTGCCGTCCTCCCGCGCGTCTTGCGAGCGCAGGATGGGTCTCGCTAGGCCTCGGTCTCCTGGGGCGAGTCGGTTTGGATCCGAGGGCGCATCCAACGTCTGCTTAGGAGGAACGGAATCGAGATCAGGCCACAGACGACGTTTGATAGGGACATCCCGATCCAGATTCCGTCAGATTGCATTCCCCACTGGAAAGCGAGGAGCCATCCTAGCCCGAGCCGGATGACGAGGCGCAAGATGCCAACGAGCGTCAGCGGCACGTTCCACCCGGATCCACGGTAGACAGCTTCAGCGGCGAAGAAGACACCGAGAAGCGGCATGCCGACGGCGAACAGCTCGATGAATCGCGTCCCCTCCCGGATCGCGTCCGGCTCGTACGGAAGGAAGAACGCAATCAGCGAGGTTCGAAATGCGAACACAACAAGCGTTTCCACGATCAGGATTACGAAGAGGGCACGTACGCCCTTCTTCATCAGCTCGCGGGCGCGGTCGGGCATGTCAGCGCCGAGTGCCTGCCCGATCATCGTCGTCAGTCCGACGCCGAGGCCGTTGGTCGCGATGAACAGGAGGCCGAAGATCCGGTCGGCCGCTCCGTATCCGGCGAGGGCGTACTTCCCGCTGTCAAGCTGACCGATGATCCACATTAGGACGACGAATCCGAGCGCGACGAGCATCGACCCTGCACCGGCGGGGAACCCGATTCTGAGGGCCTGCGTGACCCACTTCCACTTCAGTCTGAGTGCTTGCCGGTCGAGGCGCAGGCCGGCGAACCCCTTTCGGAAGAGAGCCAGAAACGCAATCGTCGCGATCCCCTGCGATATGACCGTCGCGATGGCTGCACCGAAGATACCCATCCGGGGAATCGTCCCCCAGCCGAGGATCAGGGCGGCATCGAGGAACACGTTCACAATCGTCCCTCCACCGTTGATCAGAAGGGGGGTGACGGTGTCTCCCGCCGCCGCCAGGACCGCGCCGAACAGACTGGGGAGCATCATCGTCGGCAGCCCGAGGAAGATCACTCGGAGATACACGGCGACCTCCGCAGCGACTGAGGAGTCCGCGACCAGGCGCGAGACCATCCAGGGCGTTGCTATGTACCCTGCAGCGCCGAGGACGAACCCTGAGATGACTGCGACGGTGAACAGCTGGTTCATCGCGTAGTTCGCCTCGCGCGGCTGTCCGGCGCCGAGGTGCTGCGCAACGAGAGCCGTGACAGCGGCTCCTCCGAACCCCATGACGAATGCGAGAATCGCCCAGACGAACGGCCACGAGATCTGGATCGCTGCGAGGGCCGCGGCGCCCTTCTCGGGGAGACGTCCGAGCCAGGCCGCGTCAGCCAGGTTGTAGAACGTGAACACGATCGACGACAGCACAGCCGGGAACCCGATCTTCGCCATCGTGCGAAGCGCGGGCCCGTGCAGGATCTCGTTTCGGTTCGGCGTCTTGAACAGTTGTCTCATCGTGGGGGATCGGGAACGTGGAACGCCTCGGCGCGAGCCTCCGACTGCAGCTTCTTCCGATCTGTCTGTCTACGGATTTCGGGAAGCGGTTCACCGAACGGAGCCGAACACTGTTCCGCCCGGAACGGACATGGTACCCGATCGCGGACCACGTCGCCATTCGTCGAGGGCAAAGGACAAGAACTCGCGGGCGCCTTCCGGCAATCGCGCGCGGGCGAGCGTGGTTCACGTTGCCGAGACGAGAAGCGGCGCACGCGAGATCGCGTGCGCCGCATTGATGCCGAACTAGCTGATCGATCTAGTCTTCGATGGATTCGGCTAGAAGACGACCGTCACGTCGAGTGCCTGGGGACCCTTCTGTCCCTGCCCCACGGTGAACTCGACCTTCTGACCATCGTTCAGGGACTTGTACCCTTCACCGCGAATCGAGCTGAAGTGCACGAAGACGTCCTCTCCGCTCTCGCGTTCGATGAAGCCGAAACCCTTGTCGTCGTTGAACCACTTGACCGTACCGGTCTCGCGTTCGGACATGTAAACCAACCTCCTCCATGTTGGAAGCTTCAGCGAGCAGGACGTTCTTGGGTCTTCAGGTGTGAGCTTCGACTCCGAGAAGGTGACTGCATGCTACCAACAACGCCGGAAGTATACCGACGTGGCCCGGTTTCACGCAACAGACTTGGGCGCGCCTGTCCCGTGCTCGCCGGATGGCCAAGGAAAGCGCGCCGAGCGATTCGATCGCTCGGCGCGCGGAGGTGGAGTTGCTCGGGGCTATCGCGGGGACGTCGGCCGGACTCCCGACTCGCATCCGAGTGGACAGGATCCGAGCCCTGCGAAGACGGTCGTCTCCTTCAGGCCGAGCGGGGACGTGGCGATTCCGGCGAACACCGTCGTCGCGAGGAGCATCGCGGCAAGGACACCGGCGAGGATCTTCAGGCCGAACGTGCGGAGCATGCGGTGAGACATGAAACCTCCTTGCGGTCTGTTTCTGCTCGACCTACAGCCGGGAGGCGGGCCCGTGTCGGCCGCGGCTCGCCGCGTCGAGATAGGCCTGAAGCGTCCGTTCGGAGAGGGCCGACACGACCAGGTCGGCGCCGTCGAAGTCGAGACAGCGCGTGACTCGATTGGGGACGGCGACGCAGTAGAGGTCGGCCGCCTTCGCCGCGGCGACGCCGTGCTGAGAGTCCTCGAACGCGATCGCCTCACTCGGTCGTACGCCGAGCGCCGCGAGCGCGCCGCGGTAGAGGTCGGGCGCTGGCTTCGTCCGTTCGACGTCGTCGGCGCAGACGATCGCGTCGAACGGTGCACGAAGTGCGTGCTCTTCGAGGAGGCCAATGACCCACGCCCGCTCGGAGCTCGATGCGATCGCGAGGAGCAGGCCGGCCGACTTGGCGTTGCGGATCAACTCGCGGACCCCGGGCATCGGCTCTTCGGTGGCGAGCAGCTCGAGTTCTCTTCGGAGCCGTCGTTCGTGGAGCGCGGTCCGATCGACCGGCTGTCCGAGATGGCGGTCAAGAAGGGCGTACGCCTCGGGGGGATCGGCCGATGCACCGAGGATCTCGGCCCACGCTTCGTCCGTGACGCGGAGTCCCGCTTCCTCATAGATCTCCATCCACGAGGCGCGCATCGAGGTCTCGGTGTCGAGGATGAGGCCGTCGAAGTCGAGGATCAGTGCTCGAATCATTCCGTGGTTTCCACTCCCGTCTCGTTGGGGCGGCCAGCCTAGCACGTTCGCTGTACGGATGACAACGGGGACGTCGGATGCGCGGTTCTGCGGCGGTCCGAGTGGCGCGTCAGGGATGAGGCAAGTCTCAGTCTCTGAAGATCAGGTCTCGATAGAAGCGGAGCTCCTCAATCGATTCTCGGATGTCCGGCGCCGCGCGGTGCGGGTACGCTTTGTCGAGTCGGGTGGCGACGCCCGGGTACCAGCGCGTGGCGAGCTCGGCGATCGAGCTGACGTCGATGTTTCGATGGTTGAGGTGTTCCGTGAGTTCGGGCATGTAGCGCCGGAGGAAGCGACGATCGGTCTGGATCGTGTTGCCGCACAGCGGTGCCGTCTGGCGGTGGGTGTGCTTGCGAAGGAACGTCAGCGTCTGCTGCTCGGCCTCACGAAGCGAGATGTCCGATGCCTGGGACGAATCGATCAAGCCAGTGAATCCGTGCTGCTTCGCGCACCACGGATCGAGACGTGCCAGCGCGCTGTCGGTCTGGTGAATGATCAGGACCGGCCCCTCACCGACGATGTTCAGGTTCTTGTCGGTGACCACGCTCGCGATTTCGAGGATGACGTGCCTCGCGACGCTCAGTCCCGTTGTCTCGAGGTCGATCCAGACGAGATGATCCCGGTCGCGCGACATCGGGAATCACTCCCTCCCGCGAGGACCTTACCCGCTCCGCACGGCGGGGGCCAGGGATTCTCAAGCAGCAGATCCGGCGATCGCCGCGTGGGTAGTGCGAAAGGAGGCGCGGCGCACGATTGCGCGCCGCGCATCAGGAGCCCGGTGATCGGGCGTTCTAGACTGGGGTTACGTCGATAGCCTGGGGCCCCTTCTGCCCCTGGCCCACCGTGAACTCGACCTTCTGACCTTCTTGGAGGGACTTGAACCCCTCGCCTCGGATCGAGCTGTAGTGCACGAAGACGTCCGATCCACCTTCGCGCTCGATGAAACCGAATCCCTTCGAATCGTTGAACCACTTGACCGTGCCGGTCTCGCGTTCGGACATGTGTAGCAACCTCCTCCACGTTGGGAGTCTTAGTACGACAGTGCGATCTCCTGGACTTCAGGAATGATCCAGATTCCCGAGGAGGCTACTGTGCGACTACCAACAGCAGAAGCAGCCTACAGGAGAATCACCTGGGAGACAAGGACAAGCGTCTGTGTCAATCCGGGTCCTGCGCGTCACTCTCGGTACGAGTGCACGAGCACGAGGCTTTGCTCCTCCGTGAGGCGGAGGGAGACGGAGCGTTCGCCGCTTCGGGTCTCCAGGCCTCGCTACGGTTCAGCGCTCTCGGCCATCGGCTCGATTGCCTCGAGAACCTGATCCTCGAGGACGGACAACGGGACCCCGCCGTTCTGTAGGACCAGCGTGTGGAAGTCCTCAAGCGAGAACGCGGCGCCGAGGGCGTCGCGGACGGCCTCGCGGAGCTCGAGGATCCTGACGCGGCCGAACACGTACTGCGGGTAGGCGACCGGATCGGCCTGCAGCTCGAGGTAGAGGTCCCACGCCTGGTCGCGCCGCAGGGAGATCGTCTCCGAAAGGTAGGTCGCGATCCGATCGAAGTCCCACTCGAGGGCGAACAGGCCCGTCTCGATGACGGTCAACGCTGCGGCTCCTAGCTGGCCGTACAGATGGGCGACGGCTCCGGGCGGATCGTCGTCGTACCACCCGAGCTCCCAAGCGAGCTGCTCGGCGTACGTCGCCCAGCCTTCGGCGAACCCGGTGAACGACGCGGCCCGTTGGATCAGAGAAGACGCTTCTCGGCGTGCCCACGAGCGCTGCAGGTGGTGGCCGGGGAGAACCTCGTGAAACGTCACGTGCCCGACCTCGGCGGCGAAGAAGCCGTACTCGATCGGCACCCAGTAGACGCCCTCGCCACTCTCGCCGATCGCCGGCGGCTGGTAGTATGGGTTCGGCGATTCGGTTGGGGCGATCTCAATCTCGGCCGGTGGAAGCCAGCCGAATGCCTCGCCGCAGTGTGCGTCTGCGAACGCGACGGCCTCCTCGAACGCTCGGAGCGCGTCGTCTCCGTACAGGTACCCTTCCTTCGCGTAGGCGAGGTAGAGAAGGTCGAGGAAGCCGGTCCCCTCCGGCCTTCCGAACGCGGGTGCCAGCGCCTCGATCTTGTCGGTCGCCCGTTCGACCTCCGTTTGCGCGATCCGGTGAAGCTCCTCGGGCGCCATCGGGTGTCCGAGGATGCGTGCGAGCTCGTCGGCGTACGCCTCCTTCGTGCAGCTCGTCGGGATCGGCTCCGAGTCCCTCGGCATCGTGCTCGCGTACGACGAGACCGTCCGCGACAGATTGCGGAAGGCTCGATTGGCGACAGTGAGGATCGCGTGATGGGCGTCGGCTGCGTACGTCTCGTACGCGTCCGACGCAATCGTTGAGATCTGGGCAACCTCATCCTCGAAGCGACGGTAGAACGGATGATCGGATGGGTTGTACGTCCACCACGCGTCGATCGCGTCGACCGTCTCTTCGAGCAACGATCGGGGCATCCGCCCGCCCGCTGCGACCCACTCCTCGAACCACGCGGCAAGCTCGCCGATCGGCTCACCGACCTGATACAGGCGGGCGATGTAGTCGACGACGTCCTCGACCGTCCGAAGGGGGTGCTGCTCGACGAGCAGCGCCGCCAGGGCCTGATCGCGACTGCTCGAGCCGGGATGAAGGAAGTAGCCGAACAGCTCCTGGCTGTCGTCAGCTTCTCCGCGATCCCAACGGGCCGCGCAGGCATCGTAGGTCACGCGATCCTGCGGGGAGAGGGTCTCCCGGTCGAACTCGCGGAATCGGGACCAGATCGTCTCCGCGACCGCGCGCCACTGCAACGAGGACTCTTGCGAGTAGCTCGTGAGCCGGTCGTTTCGGACGCCGAGGAGCGCGGCCAAGCCGAGGTAGGTGATCGCCTGCGGGGAGAAGAGCAGCTCGATGCGATACGCCTCGTCGACGAGTTCGCGAAACGAGAGGCCGGCCAGGCGGGCCTGCGTCTCCTCGACCGTCGGCGGGGACCAGGAGGGCGGGTAGTCGAGCGCGTCGGCGTGCGCTGGAACGCGGAGGAGCGGCATCAGCAGGAGGCCGATGGCGAGGATGCGACACGCGCGCCTCATCATGAGATCCTCCTTCGTCTTCCCTGAGAGGAGCTGAACTGATGATACAAGAGGGAGAGCGGCACGTGAAGCGCTTGCGCCCTACAGGTCTCCGGCTATTCGACCGGTTCGGTACGATTCGCCTTTCGCGCGTCGCTCCGTGCAGCCCAAACGCGAACCCCTTCCTGGGCGATTCCGGCGAGAAGCCAGATAGGCAGGATGGCCGGGAGCACGTACCAGTTGAACTCGGTGAGCGGCGCGAAGAACGGGCCCTCCGATGTGCCGGCAATGCGGTCTCCGACGAGATACATCAGTGGGAAGAGCGCATCGAGGACGAGGCCGGTGACGAGCGCTCGCGTCCACGAGAATCGGGTCGATCTACGCTTGGGCACGCTTCCTCCCTACACGTCCAGGCCTACACGTCCAGACGGAACGGCGGGTACGCGTCGGTCATCAGCGCGACGTAGGCCCAGAGCCGGAGGGTCCACCGATTCATGCCGACGACGAAACGGAAGATGTCCTTCGGGTACCGCCCGGTGAACAGGAGGGCGACGGCCGCGAACATCGTCAGGATGAGGATCAAACCCCATTGGTAGAACCCGGCGCCGCCCTGGAAGATCCCGACGACGACGTAGTGCGGGATCGCCAGCAACCACCACTTCACCAGCGCCAGCCCCGGGGAGAGTCGGTCCGGATAGGCGACGTCAAGGTCGGCCGGGTACCCGCCCGGCTGGAGGCTGAACGGTGGATAGCGGTCGGTCCCCAACGCCTCGTAACCGTAGAACGCAACCCGCCACGACCAGCGCATCACGCCGACGTTGTAGTCGAACAGGCCGCGCGGGTAGCGGCCGGTGAACAGGATTGCGAACAGCGACAGCAGCCACGAGGCGGCGAATCCGACCCACAGGAATGGCAGGACGACGAAGTGGGGGATCAGCAGGAACCATTTGACGAGCCAGAGCGCGGGGGAGAGCGATTCATCCAGCTCCGCCGTGACGGTGACCGGATACTCACCGGCGGCAGGTTCCGGGGCAGGCTCTCCCTCCGGAAGGGTTGTCCGAGCACCGCGGGCGACGAGGAGGACGAGGACCAAGCCGATTGCGACGAGGACGATTCCTGCGACGAGGACGCCGATGCCGACACCGAGGAGCCACGGAGCCTCGACGCCGATTGCACCGTCGACCGCGATCCCTCGGCCTCCGTTGGCGTTCATCACCACGAGCGTCCAGTCCCCCGGCTCGATCGTCCACCGAAGGGTCTGCGACCCTTCACCGCCGACGCTCGCTTCCCAGAAAGTCTGGTCGGTCGGCGGGGACGGTTCGCTCGATCCGACGACATCGCGGTAGTCGGTCGCCCAGACCCGGTCGCTCCGGTACTCGTCGAAATCGATCTCCGCGATCTCGGCGTGAGGAACGTCGGACAGGTACGCGTCGACGTCGGCGCGCGGTCCGATGCCGAGGAAGACTGCGCGATCGCCGGTCATGCGGACCCGTGCCTCGGTTGGGTGCCGCCACCACCAGATCCAGTCGCCCTCGAGGAGCAGGTCGCCCACGATGGCGTAGGTGTCCCGCTCGAGTTCCGCCGGTGGGGCGGTGAGGAATCCGTCCGCGTCGGTGAACGCGCGATCGACTCCGATGATCGTTCCCCCGCCGATGGCGAGGGCGATCCCGACGAGCAAGATCAAGCTTCCGAAGATCAGCGCGACGACTCTCCCTGCACTCATCGCTCAACCCCCTTGGTGCGGACGGACGCCCGCCGACCGCACTCGCATCCTAGTTCGTCGGTGTAGGACGCGGCAAACGGCAAGAAGCACATCGCGCCACTCAACACAAGGCTCGGTCGCGCGCCAGAGAATGCGAGACGAGCCACGTCGGAAAGAGCCGCTGCCCGTGTGGGACGTGTCCGGACGGCTACGGCAGAGATTCGATTCGCCTCGCGATTTCCGCTGACAACGCCTCGCCAGGAAGCTCGAACAGGCTGACCTCGTCGCCGTTCAGAAAGATCCAATCCCAATTGAATGGCGGGACAGCGTAGGCGAGGGCATCGGCTCGGGTGTCGATTCGATGGACGGCTAGCCGGATCCGGTCGTTCAGCGGGTGGTTTGCGACCGTCTCTCGCAACCACGCCTCGCCGTGGATGCTGTACGGGCAGCGTGCGCTGAACGCCGCGTCGATCGCAAGGAGGGCGTCGGGCGAGAGGTCGCGTGGCGCGTAGGTTGGCTCGACCAACCTCGGTACCGGAGTGCCTCTATCGAACGGGAGCCACATCAGAGCGATCGGGTCTCGTCGATCGACCTCATGGAATCCGATCTCCTCGAGAAGAGGGATCGGGAAGTGCGTTGAGATGTCCCAGCCTTGCGTCGCCAGTCCGGCGAACATGCTCCGCGTCTCGTCGACAACGTGCTCGATCAGCTTCCGCTCTTCCGCGAGATGCTCGGGATCGTCGGGGGGCGTTCCGGCCCAGTGGTAGCACATCAGGACGGCCGCTTCCGGAGCGACGATCGGGACCGGAGCGACCTCGGCTGGCGCGTATTCGGCGAAGCCGCGCGGCCCGGCCTCGTCGTAGGCGATGACGCCCCTCATTCCGCAATCGAACATCTGCTGCCGCCAGGCGAGCGTCTCCGAGAGGTCGCCTCGGAAGCGTTTTCCCGCGAGCTCCAGTCCTCCCGGGCAGCAGGCGACGTCGGAAAGGCGGGTCGTGTCCAGCGGTTCGTAGAGGACGATCATCGCTCTCACCTCCACGACGAATCGTACTCCGGGCGCGTGAAGATGTGGCGCGGAGGAGCGGGCGTGTGTCGCGTCGAAGCGACCGGCTCCGCCCACTGGAACTTCCGGGTGGAGCTTGATCCTCCGGCCGGCGCCCTCTAGAATGACTGACTGGTCAGCCAATACACGAGAGAAGGATCCGAATGCGAAAGGAACGAACGTGAAGGTTCTCTTCATCCATCCCCGCGTCGCGAGAAGCCCCCTCGCGTTCCGCCACGCGCTCGCCATCGTTCGTCAACGGATCGTTGTCCCGCCTCTCCGCCTCCTCCTGGCGGCGGCGCATCTTCCACCGACGTGGAGCAAACGCCTCGTCGACCTCAACGTCGACGGACTGACGGACGACGATCTCCGGTGGGCTGACTGTGCCGTCGTCCGCGCCGGGGAGTGGCAACGAGTCTCTGCGTGGAAGGCGATCCGCCGTTGCCGGCGGGCGGGCGTCCGCACCGTCGCGTGCGGCGGTCTCTTCCGCTGCCGTCACGCTCGATGGGGGCTCGTCGACGATCGGGGAGCCGACCTGTTGGACGGCAGTCTCCCCGCGCGCTGCGCTGGCTCGCCGCCGATCGAGAATCCGGCTCCGAGATCGACTGCCGATCGGGTCGATCCCCTGTGGGAGCTTGTCGACTTGTCCCGCTATCGAACGGTTGTCGTGCCGATCTCCGAGGGAGAGACGTCGGAGGGGGATGACCTACGTGCGGATGCCCCGCCCGCGTTGGGCGCCGAGGTGACGAGCGGTGGGTGGTGGGTCCGGCAGCTCGATCGTCTGCACGCCCTCGGGTGGCGCGGTCCGATCTGCCTGCGTCACGAGCCGACCGCTCCGCCGAATCGCCCCTGGTCCGCGAAGGTCCTCGGCTTGCTCGCGCGCTGGAGGAGCGGGCGCGAGGGCGTTCGCTTCGCTGCGGAGCTCACCCTCGACGATTTTGCGAGCGAGGACCGGGTGCGACGCCTGGCCCGAGCCGGGATTCGCGACGGGTTCCTTCGCGTCGACGTCGCCGATGCGCCGTCAGGTCCACCCGAGACGTCGCTTGCCGGGCGACTCAACGAAGCGATCAAGCGTGCGCAACGGTGCGGGCTCCAGGTCCGTGGTGGGTTTCTCACCCGATGTGCCACCGGGGCGAGCGGCGCGCTCAGGAGCGCCGTAGCGCGGGTCGGGTCCAAGCGGATCGAGCAGGCGCTCGTCTGCTTCCTTCACGCGCCGCTCGGCGCCCGGCACGTCTGGCCGGCCCTCGGGTCGCTGTTTCAGACCGGGATTTCTCCTCGAAGGGCGGCTAGGATCCTCAGGAGGGCGTTCGGGGCGCTGGGGGCAGTCGCTCGTCGCCCGCGAGCGCTTCCGCTTGCGTTGACGTTGGCCGTCTACGCTGAGCACTACGAGGGGGTTCGAGCGATCGACGTGCCCGCCTGATCGCGGGCGGCGCGAGTATCGAGCGAACCGGGAGGAGAGCCAGACGATGAACGAACGGATGAAGCCTCTGCACATCGGCGGGATCGAGTCGCCGCTTCCGATCGTGCAGGGCGGGATGGGCGTAGGGATCTCGCTCTCCGGTCTCGCCTCGGCCGTCGGCCGAGCAGGTGGGATCGGCATCATCTCGGCCGCCGGAATCGGGATGCTCGAGGACGACTTCCGGACCGACTTCCTGCGGGCCAACGTCCGTGCCCTCCGGCGAGAGATCCGTGCGGCGAAGGCGGCGACCGACAGCCCGATCGGCGTCAACATCATGGTTGCGCTGTCGGACTCGGACAACCTGATGAACGTGGCGATCGAGGAGGGCGCCGATCTCCTCTTCCTCGGCGCCGGCCTCCCGCTGAAAGCGCCGTCGAAGCTGTCGGTCGAGGAGCTTCGCACCGTGCGAACAGCGTTCGTACCGATCGTCTCCTCCGGTCGCGCGGTCCAGGTTCTGTTCCGCTATTGGGCGAAGAACTACGGCCGTGTCCCCGATGCGGTCGTCGTCGAGGGGCCGCTGGCCGGCGGTCACCTCGGATTCACCCGTCCTCAGCTCGACGATCCTGCCTTCGCGCTCGAGAACCTGCTTGCCGGGGCGCTCGACGCGGTCTCCGTCTACGAGAAGCAATTCGACCGGGCGATCCCGGTGATCGCCGCGGGCGGGATCTACACCGGCGCCGACATCCGTCGCGCCCTCTCACTCGGCGCGAGTGGCGTCCAGATGGCGACCCGCTTCGTCGCCACCGACGAGTGCGATGCGGCCCCCGCGTTCAAGGAGGCGTTCGTCCGCTGTACCGAGGCGGATCTGACGATCATCGACAGCCCGGTCGGCCTTCCCGGTCGAGCGATTCGGAACCGCTTCCTCGACGACGTCGCCGCCGGCGAACGACGCCCGACGCGCTGCGTCTGGCAGTGCCTCGTGACCTGCAATCCGGCGGAGTCCCCGTACTGCATCGCGCAGGCGCTGACCCACGCCAAGACGGGCGACCTCGACGACGGGTTCGCGTTCGCCGGCGCGAACGCCCATCGGGTCGATGCGATCGTCCCCGTGGCAGAGCTGATCGACGAGCTCCGATCCGGCTTCGCGTCCTCCGCGCGAACGCCGGTCGGAGCTGCCGCGGTTCGCGAAACCCCGTAGTCCTCCACGAAGGATCGAGACGGCGGGCGTCGCGGGTCGGCGACGAGGTTCTGCTCGGGCGGCGCGCCTGTGTATGATCCGTCCATGGGTGAGGGACCGTGGACGCCGAGGCACCGTTCGATTCGCTTTGCCCTGCGCGGCTTGATCCGCCTGGCGTTCGCTCTGCTGGCGAAGCTCTCGATCGAGGGGGAGGAGAACCTGCCGCAGGCGGGGCCGCTTCTGGTCGTCGCCAACCACTTCCACTTCGCGGACCCGGTCGCCGTGATCCGGGCGATGCCGTGGCCTCTCGAGTTCATCGGCGGCTTCCGGATGCCGAATGCGCCGACCGGCGTGAAGTGGCTGACGAAGGCCTGGGGAACCCATCGCGTGCGCCGACACGGAAGCTCTCGGGCGGCCCTCGAAGCGGCCGAGCGCGTCCTGAACGCGGGCGGCGTTCTCGGCATCTTCCCCGAAGGGGGGAGTTGGGCCTCCGTCCTCCGACCCCCGCGCCCGGGGACTGCGTTCCTCGCCGCCCGAACCGGAGCGCCCGTTCTTCCGATCGGGATCGATGGGTTGACCGAACTCTTCGGAAGTCTCCTCCGGCTTCGCCGAGCGCGCGTGACCGTGAAGATCGGCGCGCCGATCGGTCCGTTCGACGGTGTCGAACGAGGCCGGGCGGGGCGGGCGGAGATCGACCGCATCGGCGAGACGATCATGCGCCGAATCGCCGAGCTGATCCCCGAGGAGCGCCGAGGCGTTTACTCCGACGATCCGGCGCTGCGCGCTGCCGCGGCCGCCGCGGCGGTCTATCCGTGGGAGCGAGGAAGGAGAGCGCGTGAGGACTCCGATGGCTAGTCGCCGCGCCCGGTGGGCGTGGTATCTGTACGATGCTGGGAACTCGGCGTACGCGGCCGTCGTCCTCTTGGCGATCTACGCCGCCTACTTCCAGGGGACCGTCGTCGGCGGTGCGCTCGGATCGTTCTACTGGGGGATCGCGTTGACGACGGCGACGGCGATCGTCGCCGTTGCAGGACCGATTCTCGGCGCCGTGGCCGATGCGTCGGGGAGCAAGAAGCGCTTCCTTCTCCTGTCGACGGCGATCGCGTGCGGATTCACAGCCTCGATGTTCTTCGTCACGGAAGGGGCGGTGGCGCTTGGGATGGCCCTGTTCATCCTCGCCGAGGTCGGATACCGGAGCGGCCAGATCTTCTACAACGCGTTCCTGCCCGAGATCGCCACGTCGCAGGAAACGGGGCGCGTCTCCGGGAACGGCTGGGCGATCGGATCGGCTGGCGGCGTCCTCTGTCTTCTGATCGTGCTTGCGGCCGTGCGCGGGATCGGCGGCAGCCTCGTCGTTCGCGGGGCGTTCGTCTTCACCGCGCTCTTCTTCGCCGCGTTCGCGATTCCGATGCTCCGCTGGGTCACCGAGCGCACGGAGCGAAAGCCGTTGCCGCGCGGGCGGGAGATCCTCCTCCTCCCGTTCCGGCGCCTCGGCCAGACGATTCTCGCCGCGCGAACGCATCGCGAGTTCGGCAAGTTCCTCCTCGCGTTCCTCCTCTACAACGAGGGGATCCTGCTCGTCCTCGGTTTCGGCGCGATCCTCGGCGCGACGCTCTTCGGGCTGGAGCAGGAGCAGCTCGTTGTGTTCATGATCCTCGTCCAGGTCGCGAGCATCCCCGGCGCGTTCCTCCCTGGCCTGGCGGTCGGACGGATCGGCGTGCGAACGACGCTCCTCCTCTCGCTTCTCGGTCTGATGGGAGCCGTCGTCTGGCTCTTCTTCGCCCGAACCCTTCTCGCGTTCTACGTCATCGGTGCGGTCGCCGGGTTCGCGCTGACTGCCGTGCAGTCGGTCAGTCGGGCGACGGTCGCGCTGTTGGCGCCGACGGGACGGAGCGCGGAGTTCTACGGATTCTTCGCCATCGCGGGACGAACGTCGTCCGCCGTCGGTCCGGCGATCTTCGGCGCGATCGTCTTCCACATCGCCCGTGCGCTCGAGCGGGGAGGCGCGACCGCGGCGGTGGCCGTGGAGGCCGCCCACCGGTACGCGCTGTTCGCAATCGTCGGATTCCTGATCGTCGGTGCAGCCCTGCTATTCACCGTCTCGGCGAACGTCGGCGTGCGCAAGCCGGAGCGTGAAGGGTAGCGCATTCGCGGTCCGGCTCGATCGTCTTGCTCCCGATCAGGCTTCGAGCTCGATCAGCTCCGGCGTCCGCGTTTTGGTGTTGAACAGGACAACGGTCGCGCGCCCGGAAAGGTAGCCGCACGCCTCGCCCGGATTGACGACGACCGGCCCTTCCATTCGCAGGTCAACTTCGTGGGTGTGTCCGTAGACGATGAGGTCGTAGTGCCCGCTGGCGACGAGGGCGTCGATTGACTTCGGCTCGTGCATCAGAACGCCGCGGACGCCGTCAATCTCGAACGTGTGATAGCCGAGGTAGATCGGGCCGATCCTCTCGAATCGCTCCCTGAGGTAGAGCCGATCGCCGTCGTTGTTTCCGAAGACGCCGACGAACGCGCCGCGGAGCTTTGCCAGCGGGATCGCCGTGAACGGCGAAACGAAGTCACCCGCGTGGAGGACCAGCTCGACCTCTTCGGCGTTGAATCGCTCGACCGCCCGCTCGAGGAGCGGGAGCCGATCGTGGCTGTCGGACAGGATGCCGATCTTCATCGCGCCTCCTCGCAACGATTCTACCGCGTCGCGCCCCGGTCTCGTCTCGCGGTCACCCTACGCGACGCGCCGGTGGATTCGACTGCTGGCGCGGATCCAGCCGATCGTGCCGTCGGCTCTCCGGAGGACGTCGATCGTCGTCTCTGCGAGCGGACCGTCCTGGACGAGCAGGCGATCCTCCGCGCAGCGGACGAGGCTCATCGGCGGCGGCGGCGGGGGAAGCGGCGTGTCGGGCGTCGGGAACGACTGCTTGTACGTTAGCTGACCGATCAGACGGCCGCCGAGGAGGCCGAGTTCGATCTCGGCGAACGGGCGCGTGTGCCGCCCGACGTACGGTGCGAGATCGTCCTCCGTCGACGCGATCGGCGTCGGCCGATCGATCGTGACGTCGAGGTACTCCGCGAGCGCACGCTCGGTGACCGCGCGGGTGACGGCCGAGCCCCGGTCGGCATTCGTCAGCACGCCGACGGCGAACGCACGCTCGGGGACGAGGGTCAGAAGCGAGATCTGCCCTGAGGTCCCTCCGCCGTGCATCACGCGGCGGACCGACCCCGTCTCATCGACCGACCAGGTGAGGCCCCAGTGTTCGTCTCCCCAGACCGACAGCTGCGGCGCGTGCATTGCGGTGAGGCTCTCCCCTGTCAACACCTGCGTGTCGGCGTCGGTCGTCCCGCCACCGAGGTGGAAGCGCGCGTAGCGAAGGAGGTCCTTCACCGTGCACTGGATCGCGCCCATCGGGCGAACGAATCCGGGAAGGGACCACGATGGGATGACCTGGGCGCCCGCCGGCGTGACCCGGTGCCCGACCGCGAACCGTGCCGTGATCACCGGATCCGTCTCGAGGTGCGTCTGCGTCAGCCCGAGGGGTTCGAGGAGGCGCTCGGCGAGGAGGGCGGCGTAGCGCTTGCCTCCGACGACCTCGAGGATCCGGCCGAGAACGGCGAATCCGGCGTTGTTGTACGACCAGACGGTCCCCAGCGGAGCGAGCTGAGCGAGGTTCGCCATCCGGGCGACGTACTCCTCCAGCGCGTCCTCCTCGACGCTCGTTCCCTCGAACAGATCGCCCGCCCATCCGCCGGTGTGGGTCATCAGATGGCGGACGGTCGCGCCCGCGCTTGCCGCCTCGTCGGCGACGCGGAACTCGGGCAGGTACGAGCGGACGGTCGCGTCGAGATCGAGCTTCCCTTCTTCGACGAAGCGCATCGCGACGGTTCCGGTGTAGGTCTTGGTGATCGATCCGATCTGATGAAACGTCTCGTCGGTTACCGGGAGCGGGTGAGCGGCGTTGGTGACGCCGAATCCCGCCGTCTGCATTGCGCCCTCGTGCAGCACGCCGACCGACGCGCCGGGGACCCCGGTGGCTCTCAGACTGTCCTCGGTGAATGCACAAAGCTTCGTCCACGCCTGCGATCGCTCGTCCGTCATCCCGCGCCTCCGTTTCTCGCTGCGTCGAGCCTCGATCATCCGTCCGTCGTGGCGACGAGGCAAGGCGTTCACTCGAAGTTGACCGACAGCGAGCGGTCTCCGATAGTGCACGCGTGAACGACCGCGAGCGTGTTCGTCTTCCGAGCCTGTTCGACGTCCTCAAGCCGGCCGTCGGTCCGAGTTCGTCCCACACCCTCGGCCCAATGCGCGCCGGGCGGCGCTTCCGCGAACAGCTGGCGGCGCGCCCCGAGCCGGCGCCCGGCGAGGGGGTTACGGTCACCCTCTACGGGAGCCTCGCCCACACGGGAAGGGGGCACTTGACCGACCGCGCGCTCGTCGCTGGCCTCGCGGGGTACGGTCCCGAGGACGTGGTCGATCGGTCGATCGGCGCGATCTACGAGGAGCAGGCGGAAACAGGCGTCCTGCTCCTCCGGAACGGGGGCTACGTCTTCCGTCCGGAGACGGACATCGTCTTCGATACCGAGACACCGCCGAGCGAGCATCCGAACACCCTTCGGTGTGCCCTCCACGACCACGAGGGGCGTGTCCTCCTCTCCGCGGTCTACGTCTCCATCGGCGGGGGTGTGATCGTCGAAGGGGCGGAGCCCGATCGGTCGCGAGGTGTCGTTCAGGATCGGACGGCGTCGGGGCGGGCGATCGTCGAGGATTGCCACCGGCGCGGAGAATCGCTCGCTGACTACGCCCTAGCGGCGGAGGCGTCCGCGCACGGACGCGGATCCGAGGCGGTCACCGCGCACCTCCAGACGATCTGGGACCTGATGTCTCGATCGATCGATCGCGGTCTGGCGACCGAGGGCGTGCTCCCGGGGCCGCTCGGTCTCGACCGGCGGGCGGCCGCGATGCGCCGACGGTTCGAGGCGCAGCGCGGGACGCCGGGCGTGATCTCGGCGGAGAGCACGCGCGCGTCAATCTACGCCATCGCCGTCGCCGAGGAGAACGCGGCGGGCGGGGCCGTTGTCACCGCTCCGACATGCGGCTCGGCCGGCGTTCTCCCCGCCTGCCTTCGGATCATGCAGGAGTCACGCAGTCTTGCCGACGAGAGGATCTACGAGGCCCTCCTCGTCGCCGGTGTGATCGGCGGGCTCGCCGTCGCCAAGGCGTCGATTGCCGGGGCTCTCGTCGGCTGCCAGGGCGAGATTGGCGTCGCCAGCGCGATGGCCGCCGCCGCGGTCTGCCACCTCCTCGGCGGTTCCGTCGCCGACCAGGTCGATCGCGCCGCGGAGACGGCGCTCGAGCACTTCCTCGGGCTGACGTGCGACCCCGTCGCCGGGCTCGTTCAGATCCCGTGCATCGAGCGGAACGCGGCCGGTGCCGTCTCGGCGCTGAATGCGGCGAATCTGGCGACCCTCTCCGGCGGCCGCGATCGGGTCAGCTTCGACGCGACCCTCGAAGTGATGCATCAGACCGGCCTTGATCTGCGCGACCGCTACAAGGAGACCGCGCTCGGCGGCCTCGCCGCCGTCCCCGACCTCGACCGGGACGGCGTGCCCGACCTTCCGTCGGACGGCTGACAGCTCTCAGGGACACGGCGCGTCGTGGACGCCGTGCATCCGTCCTCGTATCGTTCGACAACTCGGAAGGAGGGGCGCGTGTCAGTCACCCGGATCAAGGTGCGCGGATACCACGAGGACCGGTTCGGTCACGTGAACAACGCCCGCTACCTCGAGCTTCTCGAGGAGGCGCGGTGGGCTGACTTCGAGGCACGCGGCGTCGACGTCGACTTCCTCAAGAAGCACAGCCTCTTCCCCGTCGTCGTCCACCTGGCGATCACCTATCGCCGACCGGCGAGCGCGGGCGACACGCTCGCCATCTCGGTCGACGTCGTGCGCGCCGGGCGTCGGAAGATCGTCCTCGGGCAGACGGCGACGTTCGACGGGTCGGACGACGTCTGCGTCGAGGCGGAGCTCACCGTCGTCTTCCTCGATGAGGCGACTGGGCGTCCCGTGCCGCTCGACGATCGCTTCTTTCGCGTCTGGCCGGAACTTCGGTCGAGCGACGCGCCGCCGGCGTAGCCGGACATCTCGCGCGGGCACTCCCCGCAACGTGAAACAGGAAATGTGACCCACACCACACCCAGACATCGGTGCGATGCACCTCGGACCGACGGGCTGTCGGGACCGGTCACGCCGCGACGACCGCCCAACATCGCTTCTCTAGCCTCTTTGTCGGGATCGATCAAAGGGGGAGAGATGAAGATCGCCTGCTGCACGTTGGAGATGATCGCCCTCATCTTCCTGCTCTTCGTGAGCATGAACGGAGGGTTCACCTACCTCAACGAGGCGAGGGCCGACTACGCGTACGCGTCGACGACCGAGCTCGTGTCGGCGTGGGGCGAACCGGACGCCGTCGTCGCGGCCAACGACCTCGGTTTCGCTTCGGCACAGGTCGACGCCGTCGAGGTCTGGACGTACGCGGACCTCGAGCGCTCCGTCGTCGTTCGTGGCGACGCTGTCCTCTCGATTCAGGACGGGTAGGACCCCGAGCACTCTGATTCGGCTGTCACTTGGTAGCCGGGATTCCGCGCGGGATCCTGATCTGTCACCCTCGGTCCGTATACTCGTTCGCAGACGCATGCGAAGCGAACGCGCGACTCAAGCACCTCTTGCCATCGAATCTCCGTGGGCCCTGACGGCCGACGCCGCGGTCACGCGGCTCGGCGTCGCGCCGGAGAGCGGCCTCGACCCGCACGCCGTCGCTGATCGTCTCCGCGAATTCGGGCCGAACCTCCTCCGAGCGCCGAAGACAGCGACGTGGGGGGAGATCCTCCTCCGTCAGTTCAAGAGCCTCATCGTCATCCTGCTCGGTGTCGCGGCCGGTGTCTCGTTCGCGTTCGGCGACTGGCTCGAAGGGGCGGCGATCGGCCTCGTCATCGTCGTCAACGCCCTGATCGGCCTCGTCACCGAGCTGCGGGCCGTACGGTCGATGGAGGCGCTCCAGAAGCTCTCGCGTGTGATGACCAAGGTGCGGCGGGATGGCGTCCGGGTGCAGATCCCGGCCGAGGGCATCGTTCCCGGAGACATCGTCATCCTCGAAGCAGGAGACCTCATCTCGGCCGATCTGCGAATCCTGACCGCCTCCAAACTGCAGGCGGACGAGTCAGCGATGACGGGGGAGTCCCTGCCCGTCTCGAAGTCGGCGGAGGCCGTCGACGGGGATCCGCCCCTCGCCGATCGGACGAGCATGCTGTTCAAGGGGACGATGTTGACCAACGGCTCCGGCGAGGCGGTCGCGGTCAGCACAGGGATGTCGACCGAGCTCGGCAAGATCTCGACCCTGATCGAGGAGGCCGAGGAGGAGGCGACGCCGCTCGAACAGCGGCTCGAGCGGCTCGGACGGATGCTCCTCTGGGTCACGCTTGTCATCGCCGCGGCGATCGCCGGCGTCGGGATCGTCTCGGGCAAGGATGTCCTTCTGATGATCGAGACGTCGATCGCCCTCGCCGTTGCCGCGATCCCCGAAGGTCTGCCGATCGTGGCCACGCTGGCCCTGGCGCGCGGCATGTGGCGGATGGCGCAGCGGAACGCCGTCATCCGGCGCCTGTCTGCGGTCGAGACGCTCGGCGCGGCGAGCGTGATCTGCACGGACAAGACGGGGACCCTGACCGAGAATCGGATGGCCGTCGCACGGCTCGTCGTCGCGACTGGGCCGGTCGACTTCGCCGAGGATGGATTGCCGGACGGAGCCGAGAGGGACCTCGTTCGCAAGGCCTTGGAGATCGGCGTCCTCTGCAACAACGCCGACCTGCGCGAGAGCGGGGACGGAGGTGTCGGCGACCCGCTCGAAGTCGCGCTCCTCGAAGCGGGAGAGCAGGCCGGGATCGAGACGGCCGAGCTCCGGGCCCGGCATCCAGAAGTGCGTGAGGAGGCGTTCGACTCCGACACCAAGCGGATGGCCACGGTCCAGGAGAAGCCGGGCGGAGGCTTCCTCGTCACGGCCAAGGGGGCGCCGGAGTCGATTCTCGACGCCTGCGCGTCCGTCCTGACGCCGTCCGGGCCGGCACCGCTCGACGATGCCGGCCGGGAGCGATGGATCGCCGACGAACAGGCGATGGCCGTGCAAGGTCTACGTGTCTTGGGCCTCGCCACCAAGACCGTCGATCGGGCCGACGCGCCCGCCTACGAGGA
>Ga0180433_10000734_pt1 | contig 55666 bp, 78 predicted proteins | sample SS_ome_8_FD_132980 | JGI IMG/M metagenome (GOLD analysis project Ga0180433, IMG submission 132980) | Hypersaline lake sediment archaeal communities from the Salton Sea, California, USA - SS_1_D_1 metaG | ecosystem: Environmental > Aquatic > Non-marine Saline and Alkaline > Hypersaline >...
CCACTGGACGTCAAGCGGATTCACCAGCGGCCCCGGCGCGACGGTCATGGCGAACTGCGTGGCGGTGCTAGACGAGTCGCACTGGTTCGTCGGCTTTGAGAACGGGGATGTGTACTACACCCGCAATCAAGGCGCAGCCTGGGCAGAGCGAGCAATCCGCGTTCCCGCTAGCGGCACTCTCGTCACCGTTGACGACATCTATGCCCTGGACCGCTATGTGCTGTTCCTGGCCTTCGGCTACAGCATCAGCGGCCCGGCGTACTATGCGGGCATTCAGCGGTCGCGCAACGGCGGCATGGACTGGGACCTGTGGACGACACCGGACGCCCTGGACGACAACAGCTACTACCTCCCGGGCATGTACGTCTGTCACGCCAACCGGGCCCTTGCCGTGGGCAATACCGAGACGACCAGCTACATCTTTGAAGTGGTCAACACCGTCGGCTAGACGCGACGGGTTTGATAGGATGCGCTTCTAACGGCTACAAGGGCCAGCGCACCGGGGCGCCGCATCCCGCCTAACGGTCGTTGGCCCTTGAGCAAACCCCATGAAAGGATGCGAACATCATGCCGAATCGCCGCGACCTAGAGAAAGAGATTCGCACCAAGCCGGACCGCCTCCTCACGCACAGTGGCCTGGATCTCACGCTCAAGCCCGTGCCGCAGGTGGTCCTCCAAGCGTACCTGCTCAAGGCCGAATCGGAGGCGCGTGAGGCAGGCTGGGCCATCGATCCGCCGACCTATCAACTGACGGTGGGCGGCCCGCCGGAGTTTTATCAATCGAGGGGACAGCCAGTCCCTGTCGAGGAGTACCCACACGCCTACGATCCCGAAAACGGCGTCAACACGCTCGATGTCGAGGACTCGGAGGAGACGCGGCGCAACTGGGCGGCGTGGCGAGCACACCAGGACGCGCTCAAGCGACTGGAGGCCATCCAAGAGGACCGGGCAACCCTAGCCAATTATGTGTTCGGCGTGGACATCAAGCCCGACCAGATACCGGACGAGGATGACCCCGAGTGGGTGAGCCTAGAGGACACGCTCGACATAATCGGCCTAGAGATGCCGGAGAAGCGCCGCGAGCGGCTAGGCTACTGGCTGCTGTACGGCGGCAAGATCGATCTGTTCGAGTCGCAGCTGATCCTCGCCAAGATTCAGTTCCTGACCATCGCATCGTCCGTGGAGCCGGACGATGTGACCTCGTTTCTACGACGCGTTACTGCCGCAATGGACCAGCGCGCGAAGGACGCCATGGCAGACGCGATTGCCGGCATCGAGTCGATCGTGGCTGATGCCGATGAGTCTGATTGAGCTCAACACCATGAAGGCGCGGGGCTATCGTGACCCGCGTGAGTGGTGGGCACTACCGGCCTGGGTGCGAGCGCTGCTGATAGCGCACGAGCGAGTCCTTGCGGACATGGAGACGTGGGAGACGGAGCAGGCGCGCCGCGACGCCAAGAAAAGCCGCCCGCCGAGCGCGTCCTACTGGTAGCACGATCTAGGGAGTACCGTGGCACTTCAGAAAATCGGCCTCGCAACGGTCCTCGATGACCAGGGCTTTGGGAAGGGCTCCGCGGCCTACAACAAGGCCATAAAGGGCATGGAGGAAAACACCGACCGTGCCGCCAAGGGCATCGGGGCGGGGCTCAAGAAGATCGCGCAATTCGCCGCTGGCAACCTCCTTGCGGGCGGCATCCAAGGCCTCGCGCAGCAGACGATTGAGATGGTGAAGGCGGCGGGGCAGATCCCCGGCGTCGCCGGTGCTTTCGAAGGGTTGGGCGGCTCCATCGAGCGGATGCGCGAAGCATCACTGGGCATGGTGACCGACATCGAGCTGATGAAGACGTTCAACTCCGCCGCCCAGCTCGTCTCCACCGACTTTGCCCAGAAGCTGCCCGACGCCATGTCCATGCTGTCGAAGGTGAGCGCGGCCACCGGCGAGGACATGGGCTTCATGCTCGACTCGCTGGTCAAGGGCGTTGGGCGTCTGAGCCCGATGATCCTGGACAACCTCGGGATCCAGGTCAACCTCACCGAAGCCAACGAAGCCTACGCCGCCTCCATCGGCAAGAGCGCCAAGGACCTGACCAAGGCCGAGCAGCAGACCGCTGTGATGAACATGACCATGGAGAAGCTGGCTATCAACACGGCCTCCATGCCCAGCATCGCCGGTACCGCCGGACAACAGATGGCCAGCTTCGGCGTCCAGGTCCAGAACCTCCGCAACGACATTGGCGTGGCGCTCCTGCCGGTCATGTCGGCGGTCATGAGCGTTATGGCACAGCTGGCGTCGAAGGTGTTTCCGCTGCTCGTGAAAGCCGCGCAAGGGCTTTCGTCGGCGCTCATGGCGGTGTGGAATGCTGGCTCACGGTTTGGCGGCCTAGTCGCTGAGATAGGCGGGTTGCTCCCCGGCTTCGTCAAGGAGTTCGTTGCCCTCAAGGACTCCGGCTTCGATCCGCTGCGCCGGGCGTGGGTCGCGTTTATCAATGTCCTTGGTGGAGAGCGCTTCTTCCAGCTCAAGGCGCATTTTGACGCGGCGCGCAAGTCAGTCGAGGAGCTGATCAGCAAGGCGCTGAATCCGGTACAGACGGCCTTTGAGCTCCTCGAGGGCAAGGTGCCAACGCCGGTGCTGTTCCGCCTCGCCCAGGCCGTCTATCGCGTCCGAGACGCATTCATCAATGCGGTGGGCTTCGCCAAGGAGTTCATAGGCTCGCTCGACATCACCTTGCCGCAGCTCCCGGACCTGAGCACGCTGTTCACGCAAGGCGCGTCAGCGGGTGGCGGCCTCATTGACGCCATCATTGGCAGCGACCCGGCGCAGCTGCTCATGGATCGGTTGAGCGGGCTGGCCGAGCCGATCATCACTGCCGTCACCACCACCTTCGAGGAGGTCAAGGCCGCGCTATCGTCCGGCGATGCGGGCGGCGTCCTGGCCGCGCTCTTTGGTGGGGCGCAGGAAATCGGACCGCTCATCGCCGGACTGAAGCCCAAGCTCATCGGCGTGGCTTTTGAGCTAGCAGACAGCCTCGCCGTGGCGCTAGCTGAGGCGTTTCCCGACCTGGCCCCGACCATCGAGGAGTTCATACGTCCGGCGCTAGACATCGGCAAGCGCCTCGCCGGACTGTTCTTTGACGCCCAAAAGCTCGTCAAGGGCGCCGTCATGAAGATCGGCGAGAGCATCGGCGGCACGCTGCTCGAGAGCCTCCCCGACGTCATGAACATTCTCGGGAAACTGGGGACGCTGTTCGAGTCCACCTTCCGCTCCTTGCTCCCCGTCGTCACCACTGCCATCACCACCATCGGCAGCATATTCGAGCGCGTGTTCCCCGTCGTTCTCAGCACCGTCCAGCGCGTCATCCCCGTAGTCCAGAGCATCATCGAGAACATGGCCCCCGTCGTGGTGAAGGCCATCCAGATCGTCGGCAACATCTTTGAGAAGGTCGTGCCCTTCGCCATGGACCTGATTGCTCGCATGGCGGAGTTCATCGGCTCTAAGATGCCCCAGATCGCAGCCATCATCACTGCGGCGCTCGAAGCCATCAAGATCGTCTTTGATACGGTTTGGCCCGCCGTCCAGGTCATCGTCGAGGTCGCGTGGACGGCGATCCAGAGCCTCATCAGCGGCGCTCTCAACATCATCCAGCACATCATCAATACCGTGCTCGCCGTCCTCCAAGGCGATTGGGACGCAGCGTGGCAGGCGATCAAGCAGGTTCCGGGCGAGGTGCTCACGGCGGTCGCGGGCGTGCTGGGCGGCATCCTGGACGGCATCCTCAAGATATTCGGGACCAACAAAGAGGACCTGTGGACGACCATCACCGAGACATGGGAAGGGCTCAAGAGCAAGATCGAGACCAAGGCCGGTGAAATCGTCTCTGCGATCACCACCAAAGTGGCGGAGTGGACGAAGCCGGTACGGAACCTAATCGCGACGTTCAAAGGGCTAGGCGAGGACATCATGGGCGGCCTGAAGGCGGGACTGGAGGCCGCATGGAGCAACGTTGAGCAGGTGTTCACCAAGCTCATTGAGCTCCTCCCCGCGTGGGCACAGAAGTTGCTGAAATCGGAGTCGCCCTCGCAGGTGTTCTGGGACATCGGTGCGGACATCATGGAGGGGCTCGCCAACGGCATGAGCGACAGCGAGGCTAAGGTCCTCAAGATCATCGCCGATGCCGTTGAGGATTTCATCGAGGCGTTCGATCAGTTTGTGCGCACGATTCAGCTAGCCCAAGACATGAGTATCGAGCCGGACAGCTTCTTTTCGTTGCAATGGCTAGAGAACTTCGCCGGGGCCATCACCTCCATCTTGGAGGAGGTCAAAAACGCCCTCGCGGCCTACAAAGAGGGCGACATCAAGCGCTGGAAGGGCAAGCTCAGTGAGCTCGTTGGCGTGATAGAGGCGCTGGCAAGCAGCATGGAGGCCATCGCCAAGATCACCGGCAATCTAGACCTCGACGCGAACGTATTCGACGAGGCATTTTTCACTGTCACGCTGTCCGGCCTACGCGACGATCTGGCACGTGTGGCTGGCATTCTTGCCGAGCTGACCACCACCGTCACTAACGAAACAGCGAAGGCGCAGGCGGAGTTCTGGGCTGCCACAAACGCGCTCGTGACGAACTTTGTCGCCGGTGCCGAGGCATTAAGCCAGCTGGTCAGTCTGGACCTCGGCGTCGAGATGGAGGGCGGCTGGGAGGCATTCGAGTCAGCGTTGCTACAGACAAAAGAGGATCTGGAGCGCGTCGCGGGCATGCTAGACGACCTGGCCACTACCACTGACACCAAGGCCACGGCAGCCGCTGGAGAATGGTACAACGCCATACAGGGCGCGATATCTGGGTTCCTCACAGCATTCGAAGGACTCAAAAGGCTCAGCGAGGTAGCGTGGGTCAGGCCATCGCAAGTGGAATGGCTCACCATGCAATTATCAATCCGTGCCATGAACCTATATCTAGAGGCCTTGGCTCCACTTTTGGATGCGGGCACAGAGGCGCTGACGGCCATCGTTACAAATAGTGCGGCATTCTATGGTGCCATCGCAGATGCCGTCTCCGGGTTCATCGCGGCATTTCAAGGGCTCTACAACCTGACCACAGCATCCTGGATGGGGCCGACACGACTTCAATGGCTCACCATGCAGCTCACGATTCGGGCTATCAAGGTCAATCTAGAGGCGCTCGTCCCGCTTTTGGAGGCCGGGACTGAGGCATCGACTACCATCGCCACGACTAGCGGGGCCTTTTACTCTGCTGTTGACCAGGCCATATCCGGCTTCTTGGAAGCTATGGATGAATTGAAGGCGCTCACTGAAGCCGCTTGGATGGGGCCAACGCGCCTGGAATGGCTCACCATAGAGCTCACGATCCAGGCTATCAAGGTCAATCTAGAGGCGCTCGTCCCGCTTTTGGAGGCCGGGACTGAGGCGTTGACTACCATCGCCACGACTAGCGGGACATTCTATGGCGCCGTAAGCGGAGTGATAGAGGGGTTCCTCAGCGCGTTCGCCAATCTGAAGGAGCTTGCGAAGGCGGCCTGGATGGGGCCAACGCGTCTGGAATGGTTCACCATGCAGCTCACAATCCAGGCTATCAAGATCAATCTAGAGGCGCTCGTGCCGCTATTGGAGGCGGGAACTGAGGAGCTAATCACGCTGGCCACGGCATCGGCCGGATTCTATGACGCGGCCAACGCGGTCATTGGCGGATTCCTGGCAGCGTTCCAGGCACTCAAAGAGTTCTACTCTACCGATTATGCGCTGCCCAACGTCTTAGAGCGCAGTGGATGGATCGACGACCTGCGACTGGCCATCGAAGGACTAGCGACTGGCCTGTCGACACTCAGCCCTGATCTTGACGTCGATGCCGTATCTGCTGCTGCGGAGTTTTATTCCGACGTTCAAACCATCATCGGGATCGTCAAGCCCGCCCTTGAGGCGCTGCGCGCTCTGGCTTTGTACGTGCCCTATCTGAGGCTGCCCGAGGCGATGGAAAACTTCAAAACCGACTTGACCACGCTGGTGACCAAGCTCAGAGAGGTGGCCGACAGTTTCATGGGTACCGGAGAGGAGCCGACCGGACCGATGGAGGCCTCGGCGGCTATTGCTACAGCCATCGGGACAATGATCGGGATCGTAAAGCCTGCCATCGACGCCGTGAAAGCGCTGCTTGGGTATACGTCGTCGGTGAATCTACCCCAGGAGCTAGCTGATTTTGAGGCGGACCTACGGCTAGTGATTGGCAGCATCAAGAGGCTCGCCGACGATTATCGGGACAGCCTGATAAATGCAGAAGCCTTTGCAACCACCGCTGGCACGATCATCGGCCTTATCGAGCCTACGTTACAGGCGCTTGCGGCACTAGTCAGTCAGAACAGCGAGGACTACGAGGCCGCTATGGACACGTTCGAGCGGACCGTCGGCGACATTATCAATACCATCAATCGCGTCCAGGGCGACATGTGGACATACGGCGTGCCACATGCGAAGGCGTTCGAGGCCGCAGCATTGGCAGTCAAGAATGCCATCGAGAAGGCGCTGAGCTACCTCAACGTGACCTTCGAGCCCTTCTTCACCCGCGGCGCATCCAGCCTAGGGCACCTCATCGCGTCACTGGGTGAGCTGGAGGACAAGGGCGGGGGCGCTCTCAAACGATTCCGCAATGGCGCCGTGAGTGATTTCAATGACATCACGACGGCTGTCCGTGCGCTCATCACCGAGGTCGGAGCGTTGAATAGGGCGCTAGACGACGTTGATGTGCCGCCAGAGCTCGAAGGGCACAGCCCGCCACCGCTCGCTGACTGGATGGGCCAAGTGGCGGATCAGGCCGAGAGAGCAGGCTCGGCCATGCGTCGCCTGATGATGCCCCAGCCGATGCTCATCCCCGCCCGAGTCTACAGGGGCGCAGGCGCTGGCGGGGGAACGACTACGAACAACAATGCGGCGGTGAACATCTACAACCCCTCGATGAGATCCGATGCGGATATGGTGGCGATTGAGTCGCGAATCGAGCACACGGTTCTGCGCGCTTTGAGGAGGAAGGTCTGATGGCCACACCGTTGCTAACGCTCACGGACGGGACGGTTCGCGTCGACCTGTTGCGGCCACCGTTTCACGTTCGGGATGTGTTCCGCCAAGCACGCCCGCTATGGAAAGGCGGCGGAGCGTGGCGCGACTCGCCACTGGCAGACGGGCGATCCCTGGCCTCGCGACGGCTGACCAATATCACCTTCGAGATTCCGTTCGTACTCAATCGTGGCTGTGACGATAGCCTTTGGGCGGAGTGGGCGGCGTTGTTGGCCTTGTTGGAGAAGGGTGTCTCCTACTGGACCACGTGGCAGCAAGACGAGCCCGTCTGGTTGGAGCGGCGCTCTGGACGAGAGACAGGGATCGCCTACGCCATCATCAAAGGGTTCGCGATCCCAGACGTGGACGATCCGGTCCATCTGTCGCAGACGTTCCGACAGCGGAATATCAGTTCCAGCCTCTATCTTGAGCTTGGAATATGGCAGAGCGAACCGCCTGGCGAAGGCCACGCCATCGAGATCAGCAGTCGGTATACCGACCTCGACAGCAACACACAGGGCAGAGCGGCGACGACGTTGCCCGAGGTGTACGTAGGCAACAAACACGTCATGGCCAGCCTGACTGATATCTACAACTGGACGAGCCCTGGCGGGCCATTCTCAGCTAACCTGCTCGGAGCAGCGCTGCCCTTCGACATTTTCCCGGGCGGAGCGGCGGGACCGGGTAACGGCGACATCATGTACTTTGGGATCGACACGGTAACCTACGCCGACGCCGGGCCATTCGACTCGCTCGTGTTCGACATTCTCACTGCCGCCACGTATGGCGCTGGCGATTTCGTCACATGGGAATATTGGAATGGCGCGTGGGTAAATCTAACCTCCCTCGACTGGACAGCGCATCCGAATGGGATCCTCGACGTCAGCGGGCCTGATACCCAACCATTCGTTGCTACAGGCACGGGGACAGTGGTTTGGTCTCCTCCGAGCGACTGGGCGACGGTTGCAGTGAATGGCGTGACCGGATACTGGGTGCGCGCCGTCGTAACAGAAGCTGCGGGTATCACGCGGGCGCAGCAACAGAACCGCGATATCTACACCATCGTCAATCCATTTTTTGAGGTGGACGAAGCGCAAATCGACGGCGACTATCCTGCTCTGGCGCAATATATGATGCGACCTCGTAGTGACTATTTGTCCAGCCTGGAAGGCTACTTCAATCGCATCATTCTTGGCGGCCGGAAAATGAGCCGAGGGGCCGCGTTCGACGCCTACCTAAATCTGAGTGACGTGCAACAGCCGACTGGCCATACGGCCACGCTCAATGGAGCGGGAAGCTGTGCTTGGCAGAGTGACCCGCGAGCGCCTACAGGACGGTGTATTCGTTATAATCCTGGCGGGGCAAGTGCTTGGTCCGGTGAATTTGATCATTCTCTGAGCAACGCCTTAGGGCCAGACTATGCCGGGCTTTTTCATGGGTTCCTACGATATAATCGAGGAGCTGGCGGCGTAAGCAGTGATATTCAGGCGAGGTTTTACACGGCGCTGGGGACCGGCGGATATACATTTTACGACTCCGGCATCATAGACGTACCCAGCGTAGCGACGTTCGCGGGTTTGCTCGCGTTTGGGCTCCTCGACCTGGGAGTGTTTCGGCTGCCTCCCGGCGCAAGCGTGCCACAGGCCGGCCTCACCACGACATATCTGCGAATCGATCTGAAAAGCACAGGCGCGTATACGGCGGACTTTTACGATTTCATTCTCATGCCTGCTGATGAATGTTTTATTGATACGCGCGACCCGGTAACATATTTTACTGGGTGCCAGTTCGGACTGACCCTGGGCAGCCTGACCGTACCGCGATCCACGGTAGAGTTGGATCAGACCCTAGCATGGGATTCGAGCTCGGGAGCTTTCTACTCGCCCGAGCGGTGGTGGCGTCGATGGCGGGTAGACGCGGCGGTTCCGCTCGTGCTCCAGACAGTAGCGGACCAGCGCATCTGGGTCCTGAGTCATAACCTCAATACGGCGGCCTTTACCGACATCCACGCTCCGCCGCACCTGGCCTTGGAGGTGAACGCAGAGGCCGCGGATCGATACGACGTGGCGCGAGGGAGCCGATAGTGGCAGACCTTTCCACGTTTTGGGACTCGCAAGGCTTGAGCGTCACGCTCTACCGGCCATCGGTAGCATTGACGCCGGGCAGCCCGAACACGGTCATTATCAATCCGCGGGGCCAGCTGCTCGACGATCAGTTTCAGCAACGCCTAACACTTTGGGAGCACGAAGCCGCGGCCGTGGGCGGATTCACACATGCTCGCGCTCAGCTAGAAATCCAGCCCACGGAAATGGATTGGTGGTTGCAACGACTACTCGGAGCTCACGTCGAAGTTACCTCCGGCGCAGGCGAGCGTGTGTGGGAGGGCTTCGTGGATCGCCTAGACGTTGTGGTCGGCGGCGCATCAATCACCTACGGTCCGCTCTCCGCCATTATGAATCGCATGCGGGTCATCTATCAGCGGATTGACACGAGCACCCAACCGCCAACTGGTTATGAACAAGTTATGACGGACCTGGCTGAGGACAGTGCAAGCCAGGCGCAATTCGGCATCTGGAAAGGCTACACGACCGGAGGCAAGCTGACGACGGCACTGGCGCAAAATCTACGAGACACAGCTTTGGCGGAGCTCGCATGGCCAAAGTTCAGCCAGAAGATCACCGTCGGCGAGGCGGGCTCAGGAGCCGTCTCGGTAGCCCTGGAGATGTCTGGCTATTATGCTTACTTGCTCTATCCGTACGAATCTACCACGACCGGGACACAGAACGTAGATACCAAGATCGCAGCGGTATTGGACGCTGATATCAACGGTTTATTCGCCAGCACGAACGCGATGCTTGCCACAAACACATTGGCGGTGCCTGCGTATGACCACGAGCGGCGGGCGGCGTGGACGGTGCTCAAGGAACTTGTTGGGTATGGCGACGCCAGCGCCAACGCCTATACGCTACAGGTGCGTGCGGACCGGCAAGTCATTTATGAGCAAGTATCTGACGCGGTAGCCTATGAATTCCGCATTGCGGCGGAAGCCCAAGAGGTGTTGACTAGCGATCAGACGCGCGTCGAGCTTTGGCAGGTCCGCCCCGGGCGGTGGATGCGCACGAGCGGGATGTTTGTCGGTCGGCACGATCTCGGGCCATCGCGCCAAGACGTGCGGTATGTCTACATCGAGGGGCTGACGTTCAGTGCCCCGGATCGGCTCGTGGTAAGTGGCGGCGATGTCGATACATTGCCTGCGATGCTATCCCGTCTCGGCTTGATCAACGCGAGGTAAAAGAGTATGCCACAGCCACGGAATGATGAACGAAATACCTTGGTGGGTGCAGACTTGATGCCCAACCAGTTTGAAATGATGCACGAGCCCATCGGCGATTTTGGTATCTGGAATGGACAGTTTGAAATCGCCCAAGCGCTGAGCCACCCAGACGGCGTGCCCGAGGGGTGGTACAAAATCTACACCTGGAATGATGCATACGCGACAGTCCAGACCGGCGGCTGGGCCGGAGCCAATTGTATGCGCTGCGGGAGCACGGTGGCCGGGCACTCGGGGGGGGTCTTGACTAGCTTGCGCTATATCCCCGTCAGCGAGGATCGAGACTATTACGTCGGCGCGGCCATGCGCGGATCGAATGCAACGGTACAAGGGGGGCTAGCCGTTCGTTGTTACAGCGCCGCCAAAGCGCTGACGGGAACGGTTGGAATCGGCGCATGGGCTCCGGGTGTAAACTGGGTCCAGCGCCAGTATCGCATAGGCCCAGCAGGGGACGCAGCGTTCCCCGCCAACACGCGCTACTGCCAAGTGGAGCTGCGAGGCAACACAAACAGCGAGACGAATCAATACGTCGAGTTTGACGACGTACAGTTCCAGCAGAGCAAGGTCAGCTACTCGCCTCAGATTCACCTCATTCACGATTATGTCAATTCCGCAGTCAACTTTACCACAACGGTCAATGCGTGGACACAAGATCCTCAGTCAGTGATGACGCTTACGACGGAAGAGCCCGCGCATATTTGGGTGTGGTACACGATTAACCATGTAAATCAGACCCGAGGAGCCATTTTCACGCATCAGTTCCGAATTTTTTGCGACGGCGTAGCTGTACCGATAAACCACTTTTCCGGTAGCCCCGCTGCAAACCATCTGTTGATCTCTGGTATTAGCTCACGGCTCGGGCCTGTGGCGCGGGGCGCTCATACGATAGACTTTCGTGTGTATGTGCAGAACAACGTTGACTCCGTAGTTGTTACGAACCGCACGGGATTTTGCTTTTACACCAGACAAAACTAGGAGGGGCGATGAAGCTGCTATTCTCAGTAGCGCTACAAACAGACGGTGGGCAGACGCTATACGAAGAAAGCTTGGAGGTAAAGGCTAGCGCCGAGGTGCTCAGGGGGCAGCCCTTGGCGAGCATGGCGCAAGCGATTATGAATGCGCTAGTACGACAAGCGGACGCCGCGACGCAGGACGCATAGGAGGTGATGTATGGCTATCCCCCCGGCCAACGGAAGCGGCAACGGCATGGTAACCTGGAAGGAGGTACAACGCTGGCTGACGATCATCGCGCTGGTCGTCACTGTCGTGGGCGCGATGTGGATAGTGCGCGTGGAGATCGCGACGGTCAAAGCGCAGCAGGATGACATAATCCGTCGTATGGGCGTCTTCGAGCAGCGCCTGGACCGGCTGGACGAGCGTGCTCGCGTGATGGACATAGAGCAGTTGACGGCGATCAGCGAAATCCAGGCAGTGGTGGCTCGGATCGAAACGGTGTTAGACAGTGTAGCTGTACGGTGTGAACGGCTAGAAGGAGGGTCTGGATGAACGGCATGGAGATGGTCCTACAGTATGTGCTGCTGGTCATCACCGGTGGCGGTGCAGGCAAAGTCGTAGAGTGGCTCATCGAGAAGCTGGACCTGAGCGCGTGGAGCACCTTGGCGAAGCGCATCTTTGCCCTGGTGGTCTCGGCGATCCTAGGCGTCGGGGCCTGGGCAGTGTTGGCGTTGCTGGGCTTGGCGGCCCGGCTCGACATCGGCCTCCCGAGCGGCAGCTGGCCACAAACGGGCGAGGAGTGGCTCGTGACCGTGATGATTATCATTGTGACCACCTGGACCTCATCGCAGATGTTCCACGCGGTCTCGCGGGACGCCAGGACGTCCGCGCTGCGGCGTCCATAGTGTAGCGGCCCCATCACCCCCATTTCCCCCCGCCCCGCCCTCACCGGCGGGGCGGCTCTCGTTGGGCGGAATCTTTACGCAAAATTTACGCAATCTTTACGGATAGCTATAGACGTAGGCGGGAAACTATGCTATAATATCGTCGTAAGGTTAAGGACGGGGCGGCGATAGGGACTGCCCCCAGACACCCGAAGGAGACGAACGAAATGGCAACCGACTTCCAAAAGATTGTGAAGGCTTTGCTTATAGACTCCGACTTACGCATTAGCAAGATCGTTTGCAAGCGAAACGGGACCATTCATGTGATGCGCCGTACTAGCATGGGGACTACGAAGTCACTCAAGTCCTGGAATACGGATGTGTTCAAAGCCTTGTTCGCTCCTTTGAACGGGGACATTATGATCGACGGATATAACATGGTCAACACTGCAACGCTAGATGGCTACTTGGTTACCATTGTCGCACCCGCAGCGCCAGTGTATCTGCCATATATGAGAGCGGACTAGCCCAAGCACGCGAAAGCCCGGGGCACACACCCCGGGCTCGCCGGGAAATCGGCCCGGCCTGATGAGCGGAGACAAACACACGGGAGGGCACAATGGAGCGGCTTATGAACGGGCAGGCAGACGCGGTAGCAGTATTGCTCGACAATCGCTGGACGATGGACGTATGCTGGAGCCACGAAGATCACTACACGGTTGTGCTCCAAAACGCCTCCCACGTGATCCTGGGCGTGGGCGATACGGTGGCCGACGCTACAGCAGCCGCAGAGCGCGACGCGCAGCGATGGCTCGACGAGAGGGCATAGCAACGAGCTCACCGACGTCCGGCAGATCGTCGCCGCAGTGGAAACCATCGGACGGGCGCTGGGATTGTCATTGCGTCGGTAATACATTCGCACGGCTGGCGTGCTACCCGGCGCGCCAGCCAACCCTTAGGAGGTCAGCATGTCCAAGTACACGGTCAAGCAGTTAGCAGATCGCATCGCTGATGGCGCGGAGCAGTTGGTACAGGATGGTGCGTGGGACGAGTACCTGAAATTCATCTCGCGATTCCCCGGCTACAGCTTCGGGAACCTCATGCTCATCTACACCGCCCGGCCCGATGCATCGCGTGTCGCCGGATACCGCACGTGGCAGAAGATGGGCCGCCAGGTTCGCAAGGGTGAGAAGGGCATCGCGATCTTGGCCCCGCACCAGTGGAAGCGCAAGGACGAGGATGACGACCAAGACGTCTCGCGGCGGACCGGCGTCGGATTCCACGTCACCTATGTCCGGGACGTGAGCCAAACCGACGGCGACCCATTGCCTGAGATTGCTCCGCCGTTGAGCGGCGATGACCCCAACGGGATCCTGGGCCAGGTCCTAGGTGCCATCAAGCGCCGTGGCCTAGTCGTCGAGTTCACCGACGAGATGGTCGCCGACGGGGCTACGAACGGGCGCACCGTCCGCCTCCACACGGAGCGGGCCGCAACGCACCAGGTCGCCGTCGCGCTCCATGAACTTGCTCACGTCATCCTCGGCCACACGTCCAATCGTCGTGATGTGCCTCAGGCAGCGATGGAGTGGGAGGCCGAGTCGGTGTCCTACGTCGTCTGCGAGCGGCTGGGGATAGACTCCTCGACCAACGCGCTGGGCTATGTCCTGTCGTGGGCACATGGCGATCCCGAGGCGGTCCGTGAATACATCGCCGAGGAGGGCAACCTGATCCTCACCGTCGCCAGTGAGATCGTCGAGGCCGTTGCCGTAAACGCCTAAGTGTCTCGGGAATCTTTACGCAAAATTTACGCTATCTTTACGGATAGCTATAGACGTAGGCGGGGAACTATGCTATAATATCGTCGTAAGGTTAAGGACGGGGCGGCGATAGGGACCACCCCCAGACACCCAGAGGAGACAGCAGAATGGCCCGCCAGAATTATCCGCCCACCCACGTATACAAATTCGCCGCGCACATCTGCTTCGCTGATACCCGCGCCGAGGCCGACGCGATCAAAGCCGACGCCGACGCCTACATCAACGCGCAGCGGGCAAACCTGCGCCCCGCGACGATCAAGAAGCTGGAGGGCATCATCAGTGACGCGATCCTCGACTGGGAGGATTTCAACAGCTAGTACGCGAAAGCCCGGGGCGCTTGCCCCGGGCTCGCCGGGAAATCGGCCCGGCCTGATGAGCGGAGAGGAAAAAGGAGGAAGATGACCAAGCGATGGAGTTGGGCTTACGCCACAGTGCTGTCGCCAGCGGCCAAGGCCGCTGGTGCGCACATGGCAGAGCGCGGCCGAGTGCGATTCCCCCGCACGAAATGCCAGATTGCCTGGCTGAACGACGCGGCAGGCTACCCGCGAAACGTTATCGCCGTGCTGGCGAGTGACGAAGAGTGGGAAACGTCGGTGGAGGTCCGAGACCATGACCGTGTCGTTACCTGTGCGTTCGCGGATGGGGACGACGTAATCATCCATGCACACGGAACGGCTGCGGTCGACTCCGTGAGCGTCCCGCGCGGGTGGACGCTGGTTGGCTAGAGGCGGCACGCGAAACCTAGCGGATAACCGCTAGGTCGCCGGGAAATCGGCCCGGCCTGATGAGTGGAGACAAACACACGGGAGGGCACACAATGAACGAGTCATACGAGCTCTTTGTAGATCGTAGCGCAGATCCGGCGGACATCGCGGCTATGACCCAAGACGAAATCGAGAACGACATCGAGGCCATGGTCCGCGAGGGGTGCCTGGACAACGAGCCAGACGCGACCGAGGCAGAGATCGGCCAAGCACGCGAGTTTGCAGCAGCAGAGATTCTGTCTGAGGCGAAACGTCTGGCGGGCATCGAGGACTAGCCACACTCGTGAGAACCGGGCTACCTGTCCGGCGGCCCGGTCCGACGAGCGATTATCAATCACTGGAGGGACGATGAACAGAGCACAAGACCTGCGAGACCTGAAGGCCGCCGCGGACTTTGAGCTTGTCTGCGCCGAGGCCGGCGTGAGGATCGGATATTGTGTGCTGCGCGAGGACTTGGGCGTGTTGACCGCAGGGTCCAAAGTGGCGATCATAGACTTCTACGCCGAGGGCATCACGTTCACGCCGGAGGATTGGCAGGGTCCGTTGCCCCACCTGGACGACCCCGAGGACATCGGGAACACGACCTGGGTGGACCAATACGGACACCAAGGCGTTATTATGGGGTTCTTGCCGCGGTTATTGGATACGTACTAGCCGCCACCACGAGCGCCGGGACTGCCAACCGGCGCGACTTTATCACTGGAGGGATGAAATGGAGACCAAGTACCCGAATGTCACAGTCCGGTTGGTGGGGGAGGACGGGAATGCATTTGCCATCCTGGGCCGGGTTACAAAGGCTATGCAGCGGGAGGGCGTATCGAAGGCCGAGCGCGACGCGTACATGGCGGAGGCTACGGCTGGCAGTTACGAAGAGCTGATTGCCACCACGATGCGTTGGGTGAACGTCAGGTAGCGGAATCTATAGTGGCGCCGGTTGGCAGTCCCGGCGCCACTTTATCACTGGACGAGGAAGGGACACCGATGACGAAACAGGCACGGCTACCGCTAGGCCCCGGCAAAGAGCCTACCCTGCCGGTCCGCCAATATACTGCCATGGCCGAGGAGTACCCAGACGCGATCTTGCTCATGCGCCTCGGGGACTTCTACGAGGTCATTGGGTGCAACGCCATCACCGTTGCAGAGCTGTGTGACGGGGTGCTGACATTGCGCCCAGATGGGAGCGTGGACAAGAGCAGCGTGCGCGGGCGGCGGGCTATGGTCGGAATCCCGGCAGCGGAGTTGGACCAGGCAGTGAGGCGGCTCGTGCGCTGCGGCTTCAAGGTCGCCATCGCCGAGCAGGTTGGGCGGCTACCTCGCGGCCAGATTGCCCGGCGCGTCGCACGGGTTCATCGTTGTGACGAGCAGTGACGAGAAACGGAGGTAGAGCGATGACTTGCGAATGCTGTGACGGGTACGGATACGAGGACTATCCCTGCGAGACCATGGTGCCGGATGGAGACACCATGATCGCCATAGAGGGCATGGAGCGTGTCGAGTGTCCCGAGTGTGTCGGGCGCGATATCTGCCCGCAGTGTGGTTCGCCGGAGGGACTGGATGGCGTCGGTGACGACTATTGGTGTCGTGAGTGTGGCTGGGCCAGGAACTGGGAGACGGCGCCCGAGCACTTGGCCTTATGAGCAGAGGAGGGGCATAGCATGAGGATACTGGAAGCAGCGCGAGTATTGGGCTTGTCGCCAGACCGGGTGCGCCGGTATATCCGTGACGGATACATCGAGGCGGATCACGGCGACAACGAGTGGAACCTGGACGTGAGCGCCGAGGAGCTGGACCGGTTCTTGCGAGACGTGGTGCCTGTGATGCGCCACAAGGAGCCCGTCGAGGTTCCTGAGACGCCGACGGTATGGCGGGTGAACGAGGTCGGGGAGCTATACGACGTGGAGCCCGCGACGGTGCGCAAGTGGATCTATGACGGTGTCCTGCCGGCGCGCAAGGTTGGGTCGGAATGGAGCATCCGTCGTAAGGACCTGATAAGGTTTCGCCCGCGTCGCCGTGGGCGGCCCTTTGCCTACGGAGTGAAGGAGGGAGAGTCACTGTGAAGCTCGTTGAGCTCTATCGTCGGGAGCGCTGGGTCGCCTACGCGGTAGCCGCCGCCGTCACCATTGGCGCTGGCCTGATCGTTCGCCATCCCATCGCGACCATCGTATTGTCAATCACGATCCTAGCAGGTTTGGAGGAGAGATGAAACTGAGAGATTGGCCGGGAGACATCCCGTTCCGCATGATCCCGGAGCTCACCGATGCCGAACATGGCTGGTGGGCGTGTGAAGGCGGACTGTTCGTCGATGAGCCAGACGGGAGCCTGGATGACGAGGGCTTGTGGGAGGCATTCGAGCGATATGCAGATCGCCTCCAAGCCGTGAGCCGGGCCCTGCCCTGGGTGCTGGGCGACTTTTTCAATCTGGCCGAGACACGCTGGGGCGAGTCCTATGCGCAGCTAGCCGAGGCTACGGGCTACCACGAGACGACGCTCTACAACGCCAAGTGGGTGTGCTCTCGCGTGCCCATGGAGATCCGGTTCCACGCGCCGTCGTTCAGTCACGCCCAGGCCGTCGCGCCGTTGCCGGACGTGGAGATGCGCGAGGCCTACCTGCGCATGGCCGAGGACAACGGCTGGACCCGCGATGACCTCCGGCTAGCAGTGCGGGCGATCCTCAACGAGGCGACGCCGAAGTGGTCCGAGGAAGGCCCAGATGCCCACGATGGCGAGATAGTGCCCGTGGCGGCCATCCACAACCTGCCCGACGTGCGCCGGTCCTTGACGGCCTATCGGTCACAGTTTGAGCGACTGATCTTTGCGCTGGAGGACATGGTCGAGCTCGAGCTTGCCGATGACGTCCGTGATCTATGGGGCGCGCTGAATCGGCTGGTCGGGCGAGTAGACGCGATGCTTGAGGCCATGGACGCCGTTGAGAGCGGCCAGGCCTACCCAGACTAGGAGGACACGCATGAGCAGCATCATCGGGCTCCACATCGAGCGACCGGACCGCCCTGACTGGCTCCTCGACGTCTTGCGCCAGGCGGGTCCGGCCATGCCCTACCAAACCTGGATCGTCCACGGCGGCGAGACGCTGCCGCGATATGAAGGGCAGACCAATATCGCCCGTCCGTGGATAGGTGGCGACACCGTGGAGCATCACCTGATCCGACAAGGACGGGCCGGGGGCGTCGCCTACGCCGAGCGCGTCCTGGACATCGCCCGAACCGTGGGCGAGGCCGACTATTGGCTCGGCCCCAATGAGCCGCCGGTGGAGATGCCAGAGCACCGACAGAACCTCGTGTCGTTCTACCTTGGCTTCGCGGACAAGCTCCACTCCGCAGGCATCGAGATCGGCGGCCCGTGCGATGGCGTGGGGCGGATAGGGTCCGGCGATCCCTACCTGGACGCCACATACCCGGACTGGCGAGATCGTGTCGGGGAGGCGGCGTTGGACCTGAAATCACTCTATGCCGTCGTGGACATCATCATGACCCACGCCTACCTCAAGCGCGCCGGGGCGGACTATGAGGAGGTGGACGGCTGGCTCCAGCGGAGCAAGTTCATCGTGACGGCGATCCCTGCGCTGTCACATCTGCCGTGGGTCGCAACGGAGACCGGCCTAGACATCGGCGGTGGCCTGAATGATGGCTGGCTCGGGCCCGGAGGCCCCGACCCGCTACGCTACATCGAGATCATCCGCGACATCAACTGGCTGCTTCCAGAGTGGTTCGTGGGCGCGTGCCTGTTCGGATGCCTCCCCTACCAGCGGTGGGCGAAATGGGAGCTGTCGGAGGAGTTCTGCCGGCGCTATCTCCTGCCCTTCGTGGCGACAAACCCTCTGCGCCAAGGGTCCCCCGCTCCAACGGATCCGGTGATCCAGCACGAGCCCTTCGCGCTGGAGGATTGGCACGATGACCACAAAGGGCCGATGAATGTCCGTGAGTTCGCCATGTGGCTCAAGACGGTCGAGCCTGTAGCGCCGGTCCGCGAGCTATGGCTACACCATACGGCGACGGAGGCTGTGCCGTGGAGCCGCGATACGATTTTCAATGTGCGAGACTACTATAACAGGCTGCTGTGGACTGACGCCGCTGGCCGCCAGCACCGAGGTTGGACGGCGGGACCGCACCTGTTCATCGGCGACGAGGGCATCTGGCCCTTCAGTCTCATGGACCGGGCCGGAGTTCACGCCAGGGGCCACAACACCGACGAGGCACGGGGAATCGAGATGATCGGCACGTTTGACGACGCCCCGCCATCACCGGACACGTGGCGTAACACAATGGCCGCGCTGGCCGTGATGTGTAACGTCTGGGGCCTGGATCCTGAAGAGGCGATCCACTTTCACCGCGACGACTCCGATAAGACGTGCCCGGGGAAGGCGGTCCACAAGCTCGACGTCATTTATGCGGTACGTGAGATCATGCGTGATGACCCGCTAGTCGGAGGCATGTCTCTTCCGACGCCGACGACAGAGGGCATGACGACGGTCCACGAGCGTGTTCGAGCCGTCCGCTGGTACCTCGAGGAGCTAGTCCGTTGGCAGGAGCGGCTGCTGGAGCATCCGTCCAATAGCGATGACATTATCAATCGCCAGCGGGCCTACGTGCTACACCTCATCGACATCGCCTATCTGCTGGAGGATGATACGCGGGAGGAGGCGTAAATCCCTAAGTGCCCGCCCCGCCATCACCGGCGGGGCGGCGTCTTTGTCCCGGGGAATTTACGCAATCTTTACGGATAACCCACAGTTGGTGGTAGACTGAATCCTGATTATATGCTATAATATCGTCGTAAGGTTAAGGACGGGGCGGCGATAGGGACCACCCCCAGACACCCAGAGGAGACGACAGATGGCAGACACGATGGCAATGGCGGTCAAAGATTTGGACGCGCGGTTAGCGGTAGCATGCAACAAGGCACCGAAGATGGATTTGGACGGAAGCCGCTATGACTGCTTCGCCCCAACGCTAGACTGGGTTGCGAGACAATATGGGGTGAACGCTGGAGACCTGTATCTCGCATTTTGCGACACCTACGCCAACGACTAGCTAGTACGCGAAAGCCCGGGGCAAGCGCCCCGGGCTCGCCGGGAAATCGGCCCGGCCTGATGAGCGGAGAACACCCGAAGGAGACGAACGAAATGCATTGGTATCAGCACACAGTCGACAGCCTGAGACGCGACATCGAGACCAACCTGGACACCGCCGCCAAGGTCTGCCGTATGATCGAGGTCAACCAGACCCGCGACGAGCGCCGCACCGCCACCACCATCCACGACAACGACCAGGGCTTCAGCCAGGCCGACGCCCCGTACCTCCAGCCGATAGCGGACAAGCTGTGGACGGGGATGGACCCGCGAGACTTGGCCGGGCAGGAAAAGGTGATTCTCAAAGCGTACACCGCCAAGTACGCGGCGCAGTACCTGGAGTTCAGCCGCTACTACTACCGGCTCAACAACCCGATTTGCTAGCATGACCAGCGCCGGGACTGCCAACCGGCGCACTCACCCAATCAGACGAGGAGGCAACGATGAACACCTATGCGATGTATCACAAGGCGGACACCGAGGACCTGCGAGTGCCCGAAGGCCAGGAGTGCCCCACGTGCGGGATCAGCCTGGCCGACGATCTAGAATGGACCGACCACAACACGGTCATCTGTGCCGGTTGCGGCACGGAGTACACGCCCGAGGCCGTACCGCCGCGAGGCATCAAGGCGCAAGAGGCCGCCTACGAGGCGCTGGACAAGATGGAGCGGTGGGGCGAGGCCGCCCTAGTACACTATGATGATGGGAGCTTCGACGCCGTGCCCGCCGCGTACCTGACCGACGTCTCATGGTCGGGCAAGGGCCACGTGGACGGCTACGTCATCGTGTACGATCTAGTCGGCCTCAGCTGCGATGAGCGGAACTGGGGCGCGCTGTTCGAAATGGAGCGCCAATGGGCGGCTCGGCGTCTGGTAGAGCGGTGCTTGCGCTCAGCGATACACTAGGAAGCGAGACGTGAAGCGTGTAGGCTCCCGGGTCGCCTCGCTCAGAAAGAGGTGGCCCGGGGGGCTTTACGTTTGCGCGAAAATCGTATATAATAGAAGCGTCAGATCGGCCTGGGCACCCGGTCGCACCAGGACACAAGAGGCGAATCAAACACAGTGGAAGCTCCGGCTTTGAGCAAGGCGGCGAAAGCCGCTCGCCCGCGGCTAGGCCTTTGTTCCGCTGTGTTGTGGCCAGCCCGCCGCCTTGCTGAGAGTCGGAGTTTTGCTTTGGGAGGATCGCGACGATGACGGACGCGAGTGAGCGCACTATACCGTTCCTGCCTGTGTGTGGCCGGATCGCAGGACGGGCGGCCAACGGGCTCTTTCTGTCGCAGTTCGTGTACTGGACCACGCACTACAAGACGGACGACGGCTGGATTTTCAAAACGCAGGCCGAATGGGAGGAAGAGACCACACTCACGGTCAACGAGCAAAACACAGCCCGCCGCGAGCTCAAGCGGCTGGGGGTTCTAGAGGAGCGCCGGGCAGGAGTCCCGGCGCGTTTGTATTATAGGCTGGACCGCGATCGGCTCGCGGAGCTGATCCGCCAAGATCAAGCGGAGCGCGAGCGACGGCTGGCCTGTGGTCGCTGCGAGGAGGCGTCGGATGCTGAGTGAAGGCTCCACCAAGCTCCTACAGACCTGGACCTTTGCGCAGCTCCCCGCTGCTGCCATCGTGGACCCCGAGCTGTCGTCGAGCGGGTTGCGCCTGCTCGCCTATATGTGCTGGAGACGGGGCCAGGATGGGACCATGTGGGCGTCCGTCGGGAGCATGGCCCAGGACCTCTCCGTGACGGATCAGAGCATTAGGAATTGGGGCCGCGAGCTCGTGGCGCGCGGCTACCTAGAAATTGATGCGCGCGAAGGACAGACGAATATCTATCGGCTCACGCGACGAGCAGCGGTTGGGAACATTATCAATGAGGGCGCCGCGGGGGGTACAACGTCGTTGGCCGAAGGGGGTCAAAAACTTTTGAAGGGGGGGGTCAAAGAATCTTTGGAGGGGGGGTCAAAAACTTTTGAGGCAAACGATATGCAAAGAACGACATGCAATAACGAAACCTCCCCTACGGGGGCTACGCCCGAGCCTTCTGAGAGCATGATCGTACCTCAGAGCTACGACGCGTGGTGTGACGCGCTTGCGCAGACCAAGAACCCGTGCGCGGTGATGAAGTACATGATCGAGAGCCTGTACCCAGGCCGAGCTCCTCCGGACTATTCACGTATTGGCGGGGCGATGCGGACGACGGGCTCATGGCGCAACCTAGCGATGCGGGTATGGACGCTGGCAGCGCGACCGCCAGCGGGGGAGCTACTGGACTATATCCAGGCGGAGGTGTCACGCGCGCGTGAGGATCGGCGCAAAGGGCGGCGCAAGGGCGGCAATGGATCCGCCCCGGACCCGACGGACCTCAACAACCCGGACGTGTTGGCGGCTGCTATGAAGCGGTCAAAGGAGGCGGCGCATCAGCAAACGGCTTGAGCGTAGGCGACGCCTGCGCCGGACGGTCCGCCGGAGGGCCAGGGATCGCGACAAGGTGTACCGACACCCGAGGAGACGATCATGACCGACACTGCGCATAGCTATCGAGGACAACCGCCATGGTGGTCCGCTGCCGTGGCCTGGAGCCAAGAGAACATACGGAACTGTTCATGCGGCGTGAATGCGGACGGGACGCCGCGAGGGTTTGTGCGGGGCCGGTTTGAGGCCGGCCATCAACTGTTCGGCAAGAGCATCCCGTGTGTGTGTGCTCTAGATCGTTTTGCGCGATCCAAGGCCGAACGCCTGCGAGCGCTGAGCGGCATGAGCATCAGCGATTTCAACGCCTATCGGTTCACGACGTTTGGCCGCGACCAGGCCATCAACGGAACCAGGCTCGCCGACGCCGACTTCCGGGCGCATCTGGACCACGTGGTGGAGCGGTGTATGGCCTACGCCCAGCGCCCCACCGATGGGTTCATGATCCTCGTGGGGCCATACGGCGCAGGGAAAACGCACTTGGCCAAGGCCATCGTCAACGCGTGGATGGGCGGCGGCGGCGAGGTATACTTCAGCACCGTCCCGGACCTGTTGGACACCCTGCGCGAGGGCTACGACGTCGAGCGTGGCGGCGTGGCGCCGAGCTTCGAGCAGCGGCTAGAGTGGTTTCGCACCGTGGCGCTCTTGGTCCTGGACGATCTAGGCGCGCACCGGGCGACAGACTGGGCGGCTGAGAAACTTTTTCAGATTATCAATGACCGCTATGAGGCGCGCCGGGCGACCGTCATCACCAGCAACCAGGACGTCCGCGAGAGCAGCGGGGGCATCGAGCCGCGCATTGCCTCGCGGCTGGCCGATGCGCGTCACGACTATCTAGTGTTGCCATGCGGAGACTATCGGAGGGGGGTGCGATGATGGCCGGGGGAGCAGAAATCTGGATGACGCCGGATGACGTGCGGGGCCACGGCACGACGATAACTCCACGGATAATGGTGCGGCACACGTGGCGTTTGCGGCTGGGGCTGTGGATCATAGCGTTTGGATGTTGGCTGGCGGGGATCGAGTTTGAGCCCGGGGGTGACGATGACTGAGCGAAAGTGGAGGCCTGAATGGGTGCGCCGCACCATCCGACAAGGGCGGGTCAAAGTGCTACACGACTGGTTCTACCCGGACCCGCGCTGAATGGAATACGACGGGCGCTTGGACGGGCAAGAGTGGCTGTTTGGCCTGTACTGGCGCGACGGACAGCGGGAGCCGTGCGGCGACTACAGGAGGGCGCGATGAAGGTCAGCAAGATCAGGTGGACAGATTATAGCGGCGGCGTGCTGAACTTTGCCTCGGGATGTACGCCGGTGAGTGAAGGGTGCGCCAACTGTTACGCCAAGGCCATTGCCGACCGGTGGGGCCGGTCCTTTGAGCCGACATGGGACAGGGCCAAGCTGAGCAAGCTGGCCACGTTGCGCTTCGCCGAGTACAGCCCCAAGCGCGGCGCGCCGCACCGCCCAATGGCGTTTGTGTGCGACACCGGCGACCTGTTTCACGAGGACATACCCGATAAGGTGATTGGTGATTTTGTCGATGTGTGTTGTGCCCGCGATGACGTGATTTGGCAGGTGCTCACTAAACGTCCGCGGCGGATGCATAGCCTATTCAATCGATGGTTTGAGTGGGAACCCGCCCCAGAAAACATCTGGCTAGGCGTCAGCGTCGAGAATCAGCGTGCTGCTGAGGAGCGTGTCCCCGTTTTGCTAAGGGTGAATGCGGCGCTGCGATTTGTCAGCGTCGAGCCGATGCTAGAGCAGATAGACTTGGAACGGTATCTTGTGGGCTGGCATGAAGACGTCGAGCCCCGTGTTGTAGGTGAGTGCGGCGGCGAGCTGATCGTCGTGCCTCAGCAAATACAGGTACAGGACCCGTCCCTCGCTTGGGTGATCTGCGGCGGCGAAAGCGGGCCGAATCGCAGGCCCTTCGATATTGCATGGGCCCTGAGGCTGTATGAGCAGTCTCGTGACCATGGCGTACCGTTCTTTTTCAAGCAGGGCTCGAACCGCTTTCCGGGTCGCGATGATCGGTTGCCGGAGGGTGGAGAGGTCAAGGAATGGCCAGACTGGGAGGGGTGATGGACGATGCCGTGGCGTTCGTGTGCCGTCTGGCTGAGGACTTAAGACGCAAAGGAAAGGAGGCGGAGGATCGACGCCGGGCCATTCGCGAGGATGCGCAAAAGCGACGGGGTGATCAGACGCCAAGGGTTGAAGCACAGGAGGAATGATGGGCGTCATGTATCCTACTGATCGCCGTTCCTGCGGGCCGAGAGTTTGGGTTGTATAAGCGGAAGCTGTGAAAGGCCGGGGCTACCGATTTTGCATGGAGAGGAGAAAAAAAGATGGCAGCAGGGATGTGGAAGTGTAGCGAGTGCGGCGCAAAAGACGCCGAAATTTCGCGGCTGCTCACCGAGCTGCGGCGGCTGTGCTACCTGGTGCGGATGATGGAGACGATAGATGCCTCAACGTTTTCAGACTGCCCGTACTGCGGTGCAGAGCTGATTGTTGATGAGCCGCACTCTCCCGACTGTTTGTGGATTGAAGCAAACAGGCTTCTGGATGATGTGGAGGCGGACGATGAGTGAGGGCGGGCGTGCCCCGGCTGCTCGCCGAGGTGCGGCGGCTGCGTGCAAGAACAAAGCGGCTGGAGCAGAAAGCGCGAGGGCTGCTGTCGTGCTGGCGTCATGATCTTGGCCCAGAGTGAAATAGGCCCGGGCTACCGACTTTTCATGGAGAGGAGAGAGGGATGGCATTGCACGGTAGTTGCGGTAGGCGTATCAGACCCGAGGAAGCGAGCCGCATGACAGCAGAATTCGAGGCGGCGGAACGCGCAACGCTGGAGAGGGAACGGCAAAAAGTTTATGAAGCGAAAAATGACCGCTTGCGTGATCTAGTGCGACGATTTGCGCGTTACGGTCCATGGACCACACCGGTACACGACACGTTCTGCCGATACTGTAGCGCATCTTTTGGTGAGGAGCATGACGAGAATTGCCTATGGTTGAATGCGCTAGCGCTTTTGGATGAGGCGGAGGACTAGGAGATGAGGTCGATGTTGGGGATCAGGTGTGTGCGATGCGGCGTGTTTGAGCTCGTCTCAAGCCCGCCCAAAGGGGCCAATCGCAAATGGTGGATCAATCATCAGCTATCCCGTCGCGGGTGGAAACTGTCGCCTTCGCGAGAGTATCTCTGTGTCAAGGCGCGAGAGGATGTACCCGCCCTGGCCGCTGAGGTGGAGCGCCTGCATGATCTGGTGCGGCGGCTGTTCGAGACGGGCGCGTGCAAACACCTAGGCTCGGGCGAAATCCCGGCGCGGTGTGACCTGTACACAACGGATGATTGCCCGTGGTGCGAGGCGAGCGAGTTGCTGGATGAGGCGGAGGGCTAGGCAATGCTGTACGCATTTGATTCGAGAGCGGCGGCGGCCATCGACAACACGCGGCCTGGCGATGCCCCTGGGCCGCTGGACGCAGAGCAGCCCTACTGGGCGGCTTGGGCGATTCCAGTGGTACCAATCATGGCAGGGCCGGTGCCGGTAGCCGGGGAGCGTGTCGTGCCCGTCTATCCCCACGTGATGCTCACGCCCCAAGAGTGCTTGATCCCCGACGCGGGCATCCTCATCCACCGTGACGACGGGCGTTCCAACGTCACGCCTGAGGACATCATCGAGCGGCTACACGAGGGTGCTGGACCGTTCCCGCTGCGGCCACCGATAGATCAACCGTCGTGGGCGCAGCTGTGGATATACGAGGTCCGTTGGGTCCAGCGCATGCGCCTCCACGACCTCGAGGTGGGGATGATCCGTGAGATGGGCGTCTATATCCCGGCCAACGTCGAGGAGCTCGCCCGTGAGGAGGATACGTCCGTGCTCGCGTGGACCAAGGCCAAGATGGCGCGCACCTGGGACAAGATGCTTGGCAACTACGACGCTGGCTCCTGGGACGACAACCCGCAGCTATACGTGGCACGCATGAAACGACTCACCTGAAAAGGCTTTACTTTTTCAAAGAGGTATTATATAATAGGTATGTAGGCTTTACCGGCGAAGGCAAGGAGGAGGTGGGCCATGTGATCCCCAAGGACGGCTGCGAACGGGAGCGCCTCGATGAGGGCGGGGCGCTTCACCCTTAGACACCCATGGAGGCTATGATGAGCGAAGACGGCGAACGATACGAAGTGGATCAAGAGACTGGCGAGGTACTGGAGGAACCACACGATGAACCCGAGATGGCCGACCGGCGGCTCCGCGTGCGATTGGTGTCGTACCGGCGCACCATCAATCTCGGCGACTATGAATCCGTCCAGTTGGAGGAGAGCGTCATTGTCCGGGCGGAAGGGCTCGAAACGGTGGAGCAAGCGATAGCGCTGGAGCAGGCCGCGTGGGACAAGGTGCGCGGCGACGTCCGCGAGCAGGCCACGGCGATCCTGGAGTGGCGACGCAAGCGCCGCGAGAACGCGCTCCGTGTTCAGCTAGCGAATCTGCCTCGGCATGTGAAGGCGGCGGCGCTCGACCTTGTGCGCGACTGGATCGACGAATTCGCAGATGTTCCAGAGACCGAGGACGTCCGGCGGGCGCTAGGCGCGGACGTGGCGCAGGAGGCGAGCAATGACTAGACCAGTCATGGACTACCTGGGCAAGTGGGTCGCGATGGTGGATGGCCCGGTCACTGGCGAGACGGGACGGGTCATGTCCATCAAGAGCGAAGGGCCTCCGGCGAAGCCCCACGTGAGTGTGTTTGTGAAATCGCCGACGGCGCAATGGTGGGGACCCCTGAGCTTCCTGCGCCTCGCCCCAGAGGCCATCCCCGAAACGGTGCTATGGGATACGGTGAACCAGCATGGAGGCGTCGACGAGTTGACCACAGTGCGCAAGCCGTACGTGATGACGCGCCTGTCTGCGACGCTCCCCGATTATGCCGGGGAGCCGGTCGTGATCGAAGGCGTCGGATTTGCCAAGTGGAACCCAAACGACAGAGGAGACCCGGCCTGGGACTGGAAAGAAGGGCGCGGACGGATTATCGCGCATCAGCGAGCTAGACTCGATATGCTGCGGCACCTGCGGCATGCGGTAGGATCGTGGCGAGTACCACTACATCCCAGGGCGATGGAAGAGCAGAATGACTGAGCAGCAGGACTATCTAAGCAAAATGGTGACGGCGGCCTTGGCGCTAGCGGAGGCCGAGACGACCTTGGGCATCCTGGAGGCGGACCGGCTCTATGCGGCGCATGAGGTATCACTGGCGGAAAGCGCCCTCGCCTACATCAAGGCGGACGTGCTCTATGAGGCCTACGAAGTGGGGGGCCTGGACGGCGGAAATGCGCAGACGCGCAGCATTGCCGCTGATGCCGCAGTGGAGACCAATGCGCGGTACATTGACGCGATGGCCGCGCTTCAGGCGGCTCGGCGACACTTAGCGTGTGCGGAGAAGGCGGCGGTGATAAACAAGGGCGTGCGGAATGCCCGAGCCGCCGAACTTCGAGCCTATCAGACGGCGGTGAACGCGCTGGCGAACGTGATGCAAGCGGAAGCAGAGGAGGATACATGCCTGTTGGAGGGATAGTCAACGACGTTCGGCGCGGATGGCGCGTGCTGGGGCGCGTCAAAAAGGGCGCACCCAAAGGTCAAGGGCTCCACAACCGCAACTATTTCAGACTCGACACCAATGATGAGGATCTGCTTCACGCCTGGGCGGATGTCTATGGCGCGGAGCCACGCTCGCTGGACGTCACGCTGCCATATGACCTACTGCGCGACAACTGGGATCAGTGGCTAGAGCTGTGGGGGGCCGGGGGCACGCTCAAGGTGCGATGTAACGGCACCGACTGGGTACAGTGGCGGGACTCCCAGGGGGTTCTCCACAACGATCCTCGCCCTTGCCCGTGGTGTAGCGGGGAGCGAGCCAACGATCCCAACCAGCACCAACTCGTGGGGCGTCTGTTTGTGATGTCCCCGCCACTGCTGGAGCGAGGCTTCAGCGGCGTGCTGATGCTCGTCACCGGATCGTGGAATGACTGCCGCAACATCGAGCGCACCCTGCGCACGGTGGACGACATCGTGGACGGAGAGCTTGGCGGCGTGCCGATGGTGTTGAGCCGGTCCTGCGAAAAGATCACGATGACCCGCGACGGCAAGCGCGTCCGCCGCGATGACTGGCTGGTGCGGCTAGACCCCAATGCCCAGTGGCTCCAGCGGCGCATGGAGCTCCAGCGGCTCCGAGCTATTGAGTCTCGTCCCCGCGCAACGGCGGCGGCGGGCGTGGCTCCGACGGGGGCCGATAGCAGTGACGACCAGATCCCCTTTGATGAGCCGCCTGTCGCTGAGGATGACTGGGACGGGCCTAACGGACCGTATGATGAGCCGCCTCCAGACGATGATGAAGGTGAGCCTATCTCGACGGGGCCGACGGACGCACAACAGGCCAGGGACAACGCCCCGCCAGCGTCAACGAGAGGCCGAGGCAATCCGTTGTACAAAGGAGACACCTCACCGCCCTCGCCTGGCGTGCGGTCACCGGAGACGGTTCAGAAGGAGCTCAAGGCGCAAGCCTGGGACCTGGACCACAAGGGCGTCGTGTTATCCGGCCAGCAGCGCGGCGCTATGGTCGGAGCCCTCAACACTCTTTTTCAAACTGAAGGGGCGAGCGCGGAGCGCATCGCGCAAGGGCGGCACCTTGTCCAGGACTATGTGTTCGGAAAGCCCAAATCAGAGGACCTGACGCCCGGTGAGGTGCTGTCGCTGCTGTGGTGGGCGCAGACCCGTACCGATGATGGAGGATACGCGCCGAGCCCCCAGGCGATGAAAGAGGCGCAGGTCATCGAGAAGGAAGCCCTCGCCGCTGGGGGCCAGGACGAAATCCCATGGTGAAGGAGACACCGACCGCGATTATCAAGCGGTTGCGCAGAAACGCGCTGCTGAGTCAGTCGACCCTGGGGGAGGCCTTTGGCCTTTCCCCGGGAGGCATCGCCAGGATCGAAAGTGGGAGCCTGCCGTTGTCCAGGGCGAGGCGGGCAAACTTTGAGGCGTACCTCGTGCCGCGCTGGAGGGTGATGAGCGACATGCTGGACCCGGAGGGCGTGCTAGACGTGCGACAGCTGCGCATCGCGCATCGTGTCCTATCCGCCGTGCTAGCTATCGTCGCGGAGTCTGCTGATGGCGTGACCTCCGTCGATGAGCTGGCTGTCATGATCGGAAGTGGGCCCATGGCGACGCGCAACGCGCTCGATCATCTAGTCCGTGTAGGACTGGCCGAGGCCGTGTACAGCAAACAGGGCGTGGTGGTGGACGAGACGTCCGCCGGGCTGCGCTATAGAAGGGCGTGTGATGCCAAGACGTGGCTGCTAGAGAAGAGACAAGAAGGAGGGTTCTGAATGGCACAACGAGCGGCATTGATGGCGTTGGCAGGAACGGCAACTGGACTGGTCATAGGACTAGCCGCGCTAGGCGTGGTGCTGATGGTCTATGCGCGCAAGCAAGCGGTTTCTGAGTCGCCCGCCGACCGAACTATGCGGAAGGCCATGGACACCGGACTCGTATTGCTGGCGATCCTCTTTGGCGTGTTCGGGGCGATATTGGGAACGGTGACATATGGGTGAGCCAGTAGACTGAGCGCGATACGCGCACGAGCGGGCGCGGCGATATCAGAGCGTCGAGATGTATATGAACCTGTTGGGAGAGGACTAGGCGATGAGGTCTGAACTTGAGCTTTGGTTCGCAGCCCAACTGCGAGATGCTGGGCTTACAGAGGGAATGGAGGAGGAGTATGAATTTGAGCCAGGACGACGGTGGCGACTCGACTTTGCTTGGCCGGGGCAGCTCGTCGCCGTTGAAATCGAGGGCGGTGTGTGGAGCCGAGGGCGACACACTCGGGGAAGCGGATTCATTGGCGATTGTGAAAAGTACAACACCGCCGTCTTTCGTCGCCGTTGGGATACCATGTACGATGCGCCATACGCCTGGGCGGACAACCCACTCGTAGTAGTAACTAGATTCAGAGTGATCGAGCATGGTTAGACCCAAGCATACTCGCAGGGATATGAATCATGCGCGCATAGTCCAGGAATTGCGCGATCTTGGTGCTTATGTGGCGGACTGTGCGGATGTTGGAGGAGAGGTGCCAGACCTATTCGTTTGTTGGAGGGGCATATGCCGCCCCGTGGAGGTGAAGCAACGAGGGAAAGAACGCGATCTGACGGAGGGCGAGGCCAACTGTAAATGGCGGACTGCACGAGCGCATACGCCACTGTTGGTAGTAACGTGTATCGAAGACGTATTGAATGCGTGGGCGAAGCTAATGAAGGAGGGAAGACAACCATGCGACGACGAGAGTTTCTGACAGGCGGTACGGGGCTGTTGGCGCTCCTGATGGCCGACAAGCTGGCCCGACTTGATATGGGGCGAGCGCAGCCGCATCGGAAGCCGGAGTTCCCGTCCTGGGAGTGGGAAGGATTAACTGATACGGCTAGGCCGGGAGAGTTTTCGGGCGAGATGCCAATCAAGAACTTTGCCGAGTGCCCCGTTGTATTGGTCACCCCGCTTAACAAGCTAGCTGTGCAGATAGTGCGGGAGCCGGAGAATCAGCCTAATCAGTATGGGATAGTACCTGCGCCGTGCATATATGATCAGCTGACGGTGTGGCGCAAGATTGAGATAGGGGCGAGGGTGGCAAACGACATCGTTGCTAACAATCCGCTGCTAGTGCATCGAGATTGGGCGTGGAGCGGAAGCGGAGCCCCATTTCTTTTCGTAGTTACGCCTCGCACTGGGGCCCAAACGATGGAGCTAATAGCGCGCCAGATTGTGGACGAATTATGGCGGGAAGGATGGCTAACAGATGAGGAGGCAGTGAGCGGGTTGCGTAAAGCGGGAGTATTGGGCACTGGGGGCATCGGCGATCTAGGAGGCCGTTCAGATATACAGTTTGATAGTATGAGGGTTGAAAAGGAGTGACGAAATGGGGCGTTATTATCAATCAAGAACGTGGATTCTAATCTTGTTAGTCGTGTCGTTGCTAGGACTGTGCTTGCTGATTGGCAAACGAGCGATGACCGTGGCTGCTACGTCTCGGGGCGTAGTATACGCTTACCCTTTGCCCGAACCGACGCCGACGCCCGGCCTTGCGCCCTATCCTGCGCCCGGGACGGTAAGGGTGCGATGGATCGTGGAGGGCGACGTGCCCGTCGCAGACGCGGCGGTGCTGGTGCCGGCCTATCGGGTGTATTGTCAAACCGGCGGGCGAGAATACGTGCTACGGCTAGTGCGAGCAAGGGGGACGGACACCGAGCACGAGGCCGTCTACACGCTCAAGTCGCGGTGATCCGATCATGGCAAACGCTGATTCGGTAACCGATGACGAAGCGGCTCTGATGGTGCGGCTCTATGAGCAACAGAACTCCATGTCGGCGATCGGTCGGCTGCTAGGCCGGTCGCCGAACACCGTCACACGGTGGCTGAGGCGCAAGGGCGTGACGCTTCGCAGCAGCGGAGAGCAGCGCCACATCGACATCGCCACGGGCGTCTATACTCCAAGGCGCACCGAGTTCACCGACGTCGAGCAAGAGGCGCTGGAGCGGATGTACCTGACGGAGAAACGCGACATGCGCTACTGCGCCCGCAAGCTCGGCGTGAGCGAGACGGTCATCAAGAAGTACGTCTACAAGCATTGGCCCGAAGAGGTGCGCGACAGCGGCCTCCAGCAGCGGATCAACGCGGAACGCAGGCGGAACGGGGATGATGAGGCCGAGCTTGCCACGGACAAGATGTGCGACCTGTGTGGTATCCTCATCGGCGAGGACGGCGACGACGTTCACCCCAATAGCCCGCCTTGGGCCACCCGCTGCTGGGCGTGTCGAGCGCAGTGGGGCAACGCGCCCGCCGAAGTAATAGAGGACATGCGCCTCCACAAGTATGAAGAGTGGGCGCGCCTCGCGGAACAGGCTTGAGGCGCATAGGGGTTGACACTTATTATGCCATGTGGTATAGTGAGTCATCGAAACGCTGGCTCACCCGGGCAGCGCCGTCCCGGGCTCGATCACAGGCCATCATCGCAAGGGACGGCGCGCGGAGGGAGTGGCAGTGACAGAAAGCGGACACGTGAGGCGCAGTGTCTATGTAGACCCGCGAGATTGGAAGCGCCTCAAGATTGCATTGTTACAACGGGGCCTGACGCTCAGTGAGTGGTGCCGGAGCCGAGTGGCCCAGGACCTCGACGCGATGACTGACAACGGACATGATCGTGACGACGGAGCGGACGCATGAGCAGGGGGCGTCCGCTCCGTCTTTGTGGGTACAGGCGGCGAATGCTCACGCGGGCGTGAGAATGGAGGGCAATGGCCGTGGAGCCTATTCCGGACTATATTGTGACCCGAGACATCCAAGGGTGCGCGTCGTGTGGAGCAGACCATGAGCGCGTGACGTTCCGACTCTGCGGTGAGAGCCAGAGCGGGTTTCTGTACGTGAGCGAGTGCCCCGTGAGCGGGATGACGCTCTACATGATGTTCGAGGGAGGCGGCGAGGATGAATAGGCGACGGTTTCTGGAGTTCGTACGTGATGGGGCGGTGGCGGCTATGCGATCTTCGACAACTTGGGCATTCAGATACCCATCGAGGAACTGGCAACACGATGCGGGCAAAGCGCTCGTGAGGGAATAGTGCGTCGCATGATAGAAAGCTTGCGCCGCAAGGCATAGGAGTGCCAGGTGAACATAATGTCACGAGCAGGGACCCGGGCATGACGACTAGCGGACTGGGGCGCTCCAACGCCTATCATCGATGGAGCATGGGCGCAACGGGGCTGCGCAAGCGGCGCGTGGCGACCCTTGTGGCTCGCGGCTATGATCCCTATGAGATCGTCCAGCAGATGGGGACGCCGATGATGCCCGACCCGGCGATGCCTGGCGGCGAGCGGCCCAACCCGATGTACACCGTAAACCCCACGACCGGGGATGCCTATAGCGACTCTACCATCCGCCGTGACGTGGAAGAGATCATGGCCGCGTACAGCCAGTTCAACAGCGAGCGGATCGCCGAGGAGCGCGGGCGGCTAGTCCATGAGGTGGATGAGATTCGCCGGGGACTTTGGGCGCGCACCGGGACAAGTGGCCTGGAAGCCTACGAGCTACTGATGGAGGCGGTTCGGCTCACGGCCAACCTCGCTGGAGCCAATATGCCCCTCGAGGTGCGCAGCCAGAACATCAACGTATCGGTGGCGGACCTGGCCGAGCTCTCCAATGAAGCGCTGGAGCGGATCGCCAACGGGGAGCCGGTGGAGGTGGTGCTCAGAGAGTGTCGGGACGGCTTAAATGTCGTGGAGGATATGGATGACCAACGATAGCATCAAGGACCTGCGGCCGGACCCGCAGAACGCTCGGCAGCACAACCCTCGGAACCTGGCGATGATCGAGGATTCACTGCGCCGCGTCGGGGCCGCACGCTCCGTTGTCATAGACGACGACAACATCATCTTGGCGGGGAATGGCGTGGTGGCCGCAGCCGAGGCCGCCGGGATTGAACGCATACGGGTTATAGAGACGGATGGGGACGAGATCATAGCTGTGCGGCGGTCCGGACTCACCGACGAGCAAAAGCGCCTCCTGGCGTACTATGACAACCGCACCGCTGAGCTCGCCACTTGGAGCGCGGAGCAGGTGGTGGCGGACCTTGACGCCGGGCTGTCGCTGGAGGGCATGTTCTACGAGGACGAGTTGGCCACGATTCTAGGGAATGCGGCCGATGACCTAGCTAGTGTTGAGTTCCGCGAATATGATGAATCGGTGGCCGATGAGGTAGAGTATCTGACGTGCCCGGAGTGTGGACACCGATGGCCGAAATAGACTTGCATCCGGCGGCGGAGAGTAGGGCTATCAGCATAAGCACGGCATTGAATATTCCCGCGAACATGGGAACGCTAGAATATCGACGCAGCTATAAGGCAGGCGGTCAAGTAGAGGTAGCTCAATCGGGGTGTGATAGACCATCGCTTACAATCACCAAGGCGAGAAACTTTAGCGGCAAGCGATATGGAGACAAGGTCGCTAGTCTGGACAAGCCTATCGGCACAATTACAAGGTTAAGCAGATGGTTTCTTACAGAACAGGAAGAGTTTAGCCTTGATGCGTATAAGCGATTGGCAAGCTATCCGGACAGGTTTCAATTTATAGGGGAGAGCAGCGGCAAGTCACGCATCGGCAACAGCGTCCCACCTTTGTTCATGCGTGCCATAGCGGCAAGAATCAGCGAGAGGCTTTTTGGCAAGATGACATGGAAGCCAGAATACACGGGCGACTATCCGGCGCTTCTTGACGAAGCGTGGCAGCAGCACCTCGCGCCGCGAGAGCCAGACGCGCCGACGGTTATCAGCACCTTTGCGGGGTGCGGCGGTTCGTCGCTGGGCTATAGCATGGCCGGATACCGCGAGCTGTTGGCCGTCGAATGGGACGACAATGCCGGGGCGACGTTCAAGCTCAACTTTCCCGGCGTGCCGGTGTATCACGGTGACATAGCCAAACTGAGCGTTGAACAGTGCCTAGAGATGGCGCAGATAGAACCGGGCGAGCTGGACGTGCTAGACGGTTCGCCGCCATGCCAAGGCTTCAGCACGGCGGGCAAGCGCGACATGGACGACGATCGCAACCAGCTATTCCGCGAGTACGCGCGCCTCTTGCGCGGGCTGAGGCCCAGGGCGTTTGTCATGGAGAACGTAAGCGGGCTAGTCAAGGGCAAGATGAAACTGATATTCGCCGAGATCATGCGCGAGCTGAAGGCTAGCGGCTACAAGGTGTCATGCCGCCTGATGAATGCCATGTATTTCCATGTGCCGCAAAGCCGACAACGGCTGATCTTTATCGGCGTGCGTGATGATCTGGCGGCAGAGCCGGGGCATCCGGGGGCGGGGGCAAAGCCGATCATAGTGAGGTGTGCGCTCAAAGGGTTGAATCAAACCAAAAAGAATGCGGCGCTAGGGCATTGCTGGATTGACGCGAAGCCCGGGAGCAAAACCGCAATGGCATTAGCGCAAACGCCAGAAGGGGCGCGGTTGCGCGGGTTTGCAATGGCGCGGCGTTTAGCGTGGGGACAGGTGGCGGGCACCATTCAGACCGGCGGGTGTGCTCCTGGCTATCCCGGTTCTTCTTGGCCATCCCATCCTACAGAGCCGCGAGGGATAAGCACGAGAGAGGCAGCCCGCCTAGCGTCATACCCGGATGCGTTTGAGTTTCGTGACTGGCGCGATGGGGCCAAGCGCATCGGCAATAGCGTCCCGCCGCTTTTCATGCGGGCCATAGCGCAGCATGTGCGCAATGAGGTTTTGAACGCACACCGTGAACACTAAGCACCGCTCTCACCAGGCGATCATCGACCTGCGCCGTGTGCGCGTGGCGCGCAGCTGGTGTTTGCGGAAAGAGGGGGAATCCGTCATGACGGTATCGGCCCCTGAGACGCTCGCAAAGGCGATCCTCGCTCGACGCAAGAAGGCGGGGCAATACGTCCTGCCGTCGGAACGCTACCGCGAGTTTGGGCGACGCTATTACAACCGTCGGGCCGACTTCATGCGCGACATCATCCGCTGGCCCAAGCCGACGGAGCAGTGGGCGGATTATCAATTGGATCTAGCGGCGACGCTGGACCACGAGGACTGGCTCGCCGCTCGCGGGTCACGAGGGCTAGGCAAGACGGCGGTGGAGGCGGCGCTGGTACACCACTTTGCGCTCACTCGTGACGCCCTAGAGCTCGACTGGAAGGGCATCACCACCGCCTCCATCGGCCAGCAGCTCACGCTCTACCTATGGCCCGAGATTCACAAGCAAGCACGGATGATTGATTGGCGTAAGGTAGGACGGGAGCCATACCGAGACCGGGGCTCTCACATCGAGCTGATGAAGACCCAGCTGCGCCTCCGAACGGGCCAGTGGGCGTCAGTGATCAGTCCGGACGCAGACCGGCAAGAAGGCGCTCACGCCGACGAGATGATGCTCATATTCACCGAGGCCAAGATCATCCCGGCGGGCGTCTGGGACAGCGCCGAGGGCTACTTCTCTACCGATGGCGTAGGCAAGTGGATCGCCTTCAGCACACCTAGCGGCGGCTCCGGACGCTTCTATGAGATATTCCAACGACGGCCTGGACTCCAGCGCTGGGCCACGCGGCGGATCACGCTACATGAGGCTATTGCCGCTGGCCGGGTCAGTGCGGAGTGGGCCGAGAACCTACGCCTGCGGCTGGGCGAGGACCATCCCTTGTACCAGGCGCAGGTGCTCGGCGAGTTCGCGTCCGACGAGGAGGATGGGGTCATCCCGCTCATGTGGGTAGAGCAGGCCATCGAGCGGAACGATAGCAAGGACCCGGAGTCGCCGGTGGTCGCGCTGGCCTTTGACGTCGGCGGCGGCAAGGCCGGGAACGACGCCAGCACCATCGCCATGCTTACGGCGGACCGGCGGGTGCTACCGCTTGTCAAGATCGAGGCAGCCCACGATCCGTCGGTGGCGACCATGGAGCTGGTTGGGATCGTGGCCGGGCTGATCCGCAAACATCAAGCGACCTTGCGGCACGCCAACGGCGACATCAACGGGATAGGGGCAGGCGTCGTTCACCGGCTCCGTGAGATGGGCTTTCGCGTCTTTGGCTTCAACGCCGCCGCTCGCACGGACCGCATAGATGATGCTGGTATGCTCGGGTTCGCCAACGTGCGCGCCGGGGCGTGGTGGGCGACGCGAGAGCTTCTAGACCCACAGCAAGGCGCAAAGGTGGGGTTGCCCGATGATGACGACCTGAAGGCAGATCTAGTGTCCACGCGGCTGAAGCGTATCACCTCGGCGAGCCGTCGAGTCATGGAGGACAAGGATGCGATCCGCAAGCGCATTGGACGATCCCCGGATGCCGGTGACGCCGTTGTCCAGGTACTCACGGGGGTGCTGTTTGAAGAGGAGGCTATGGCCGGACAGAACGCTGGGCCGGTAGAGATATACCGGCGAGGGCTGGAGCGCGGGCCTAGCCGTGGATACTGAGAACGTGGGCGACGCGGAGCATGATTGTGTGGAGTTGGAGGCGGGGGTGGCGGAGTGAGGGCGGAGATGGTGTGCGGCGACTGTCTGGATCTGATGCGGGACATGTCCGATGGGTCGGTGGATGCCGTGATCGCCGATCCGCCGTATGGGATCGGTTTCCAGTATAGCCAGCACGATGATACTCCGGACGGATACGGCGAATGGTTGTGGAAGTGCATAGAATTGGCAGAGAGCAAGTGCAAGCCAGGCTCACCGGTTTTCGTTTGGCAGGCCATGCCAAACGTACGGCTTTTGGCCGCATGGTTCCCGCGCAAATGGCGACTGTTCGCGGCCTGCAAAAACTTTGTACAGATGCGGCCAACGGTCATGCAATATGCTTTTGACCCGGTCGTGGTCTGGTGGACTGCGGGAGATACATACAGCGCAGGGACGCTGAGCCGCGACTGGCATATCGGGAACACGGCCAACACCATCAACCGTGGCGCGGGCAATGCCGGAGGCCATCCGTGCGCTAGGCCGCTAGGGCAGGTTACACACATCGTGAACCAGTGGGTTCGGCCAGGCGGCACGGTGCTCGATCCATTCATGGGCTCCGGCACCACCGGCGTCGCCTGCGTGCAGACCGGGCGCTCATTCGTCGGCATGGAGATTGACCCGGCCTACTTTGAGATTGCCCAGCGTCGCATCGCCAAGGCGCAGATGCAACCGCTACTAACCGGCATCACCGACCCGAAAGAGCTGCGCAAGGCAGCGGGGCGTCTGGAGTCGCTGCCACTGCTAGAGATGATGGAGGCGAATGAGACATGAAGACCTGTTGGCTCGTATCGCTGACGACGCTGTTGGTGGCGGCGTTGCTTGTCTGGGCAGTAGCGACAGAGCGGTTGAGCCCTCCGCCGATTCCTATCACGCCGGTCCCCACGGCGTATCCGCAACCCATACGGACCGCCACGCCGGGAGTCGTGACGCCGTATCCGTAGGCGATTATCAATCAGGAGGTGAGGCATGGCGTCCATACTGAGCAAGGCGTGGGACCGGGTAAGCGGCAACAAAGGGCTGCGCGATGAGCTAGGCGAGGCGATCCGCATTGCTGAGGCCCAGCGCGACTTCTACCGTGACCTCCAGAGTGCCTACCCGATGTCGTTGGTGCCTGGCGAGATGCGGGACCGGCTGACGGAGATGCGCGAGACCGGGACGCTGGCCCAACGCCTGCGGTACCAAAGCGACGAGTGGGAGGTGGTGGCGTCGTTGGGCGGGTCCCCTCTGAATATGCACGAGCGCCTCAAGCTAGTGCGCCTGTGCCGCGTCCTGTACGCCAAGTGCGGCAATGCTCGCGGAACGATCCGCACCTGGACCAACTTCGGCTTCGGCCACGAGCTCGATGTCACGGCCCATGACGTGCGGCTGGCTCAGGAACGGGCGGCAGCGAGAACGCGAGCCATGTGGCGGGGCGCGGGACTATCCGAGGCCAGCACGACCACGCGCAAGCGGATCGTTGAGGCCGAAGCTGACGCAGATCCGGTATCCGCCTGGTGGGGCGAGTTCTGGGGGGCGACGCGAAACCGTCCGTGGCTGGGCTCGCATCGGCGATACCTCCTGAGCGACAAGCTCCTGACCGACGGGGAGTATTGGCTCATCGTCTTCACCAACAAGGCCACCGGGCGCTCTACGTTGCGGCTCGTGCCGTGTGACGAGATCACGGAGATCGTCACCTCACCGGACGACCCGGACATGGGCCTGTGGTACAAACGCGAGTACACTGACACGAACAATGTCCGCCAGTGCGTCTACTATCGCGACTGGAAGGTGCCACCACCGGACGTTGACGAGGAGTCGCCGCTATTGGTGGTGGAGGCAGACGACGCCCTGCCCAGTGATGCAGTGCGGGCGGACCTCCAGAATCCTGACGTTGACGTTTGCGCGATACATGTGGCCTATGAGATCGTGGAGGGACGCGGGAGCCCGCTGCTATCGTCGAGCGTGTACTGGCTCATTCAGTACGAGGACTTCGCCCAAGACCTCATGTCGCTGGCGGCAGCCAACGCCACCTATGCGCGGTGGCTCCAGCACAAGGGCGGATCGCGAGCGACAGGGGCACTTCAACAGCTTCTCAACAGTAGCCTCGTCGCAGGTGGAGCGTCGGGCACGGGCGAGACCAACCCGCGGCCTATCGCTGGATCCACGGCCATCAGCAATGAGGCCGTGGATATGCGCGAGGCCCCCATCAGCCGGGCAGCGTCGGAGGCGACGTCAACACGCGACATGGCAGCAGCGATGGCCGCGTTCGGGGCTGGGCTGTTCCCGCACTGGTGGGGCCTCGGTGACGCCTACCGTCTTGCGACGGCGACGGCGATGGAGGTGCCGCTGCTGCGCAACTTCGAGCGGTACCAAGCTTTCTGGCGATCCGTGTTCACCGACTTGGTCAACGTCGTGCTGGATCAGGCCGCGCGGTACGGTGGCCTCGACAGCCCCCAGGACAGCCGAGACGTGGACACCTCGATGCGCGCTTTGCTGGACACTGACCTCGGGCAGTTCGCATCAGCCATCCAAGCCTTCGCCGACTATCTGCCCGAGGACATGATCCGCAGGCTGGCGCTCCAGGCGCTCAACGTCCCGAACGCCGAGGACATACTGGAGCAAGTAGACGTTGATGCCGCCACGCAGGACCAAGCAGCGGAACGGTTGGCCACGGCGATCCACGATGCAACTCACATGCTGGAGGACCTAGCGAATGAGACCAACGGTGACGATGATCGTGAAGCTGTCAAGATGGTTGCGGCGGCCCTCCGACGGTATAGCGGAGAGCACGACTGAGCCGACCGCGACGGATGCGCTGCGCCACGCCGCCCGCTACGGAGAGCTACTGCGCTGGAGCCTGCGCGAGGCAGTGGGCGACACCGCCTTCGGCAACTATGCGCGCCGCACCAAGGAGGAGTACTGCGAGCGCCTCCAGAAGGCCTTCCGCGAGGGCTGGTACGGGTTCGATGACATCAGTGTGTTCATCGATGAGGTAGAGCGCATGGCGGGCGCGTTCCTGTACGCCGCGTTCCTCCAGGGCTTTGAGGCCGAGGGTATCAAGCCTGACGAGCTTACCGTCACCGAGCTCGCTATCATCGAGCAGTACCTGGCTGAGCAGATTGCACACCTTCCAGCAACAGCCGCCTGGCTGGAGGCCGGCCAGGTCCAGTACTTCAACCGGGATGGGCCACAAGGCGGACACTCGCGAACCGCCGTGGATGCGCGGTCACAGATGTGGTGTAACCGATGGAACGACGCGCTCAACCAAGGCCGGTTGCTAGGGGCCAAGGACCAAAAGCTCATGTGGCACCTTGGCCCCACCGAGCACTGCTCGGACTGCCTCAGCTATGATGGGCGGGTGTACCGAGCGAGCACCTGGGCACGCTGGGACATTCGGCCTCAGCATTCTAGCCTGGCCTGTCACGGGTACAATTGTCAATGTCGGTTGGTATCCACCGACTCCCCCATAACACCCGGACGACCACCTAAGATGACGGGAGGAGCATGATGAGAGCGTTGAGTGGGTTGAGCGCCGTGCTAGGCCGTTCCACCAAAACGGCGCAGAGCGGGGCTACAGCGACGGCGGCCCAGAAAGCCGCAGCCCTTCAGAAGGAGCGCACGGACCGGGTGCTGGCTCTACTCGATGCGGTCAAGGGGAGCTCTAGTCCAGACGACCTCCACCGCGTAGGGGTCCTGGCGGCGAACGACGAGGCATACGACAACCTCAAAGCGGCTGCGGCCACGTTGGGGCTGATTTTACGGGACGCGATCCCGCCCCAACTCCGGACCTTGCGCGAGGCGATGGACGGATTGGTCGACATCTTCGGTAGCCTACTCACGGTAGCCTATGCTGCTGGCGCGATACGAGCATCACGACGACGCTCCACGAAACGGAGGCGGCGATGAGCGCAGTGAGCGAGGCCATAGCCCGGCGCATCGACCAGTTCGTCTGGGACCGCTGTCAAGGACCCGGGGCCAAGGTGATCGAGCTCCGCGTGCTGGTCGTCGGGGGCTCAGTGTACAAGTGGCGGCACCCTGAGCGACGGTCGTGGGAGCCCAGTGGTTACGATGCGTCGCAGACTGAGGCGGTCATAGATGATGAGCACGCAGTCTTGCTCCTTACAACGGCTCCATAGTACGTACTCAGTACGTACACCGCCCCGTTCTCACCGGCGGGGCGGCGTCTTTGTTTCGGGAATCTTTACGCAAAATTTACGCAATCTTTACGGATAGCTATAGACGTAGGTGGGAAACTATGCTATAATATCGTCGTAAGGTTAAGGACGGGAACGGGGATAAGGACCGCCCCCAGACACGCAGAGGAGACGAACAATGAGCGCAGCATACTTTGAGACACTCAGCGAAGGTAAGACGCTCAAGCAAGCATTCGATGCTGCAACGAGCAAGGCCAAGATGTTGTACGGGGCAGGTGGGTACACTGGGACGGTTGCCGAGAAGCGCACGGTTGTTGAGATCACCGAATATAAAGGGCGCGCAGAGAGCACCGCCCGCACGTTCGCTCGCAAGCTCATCGCCGACGACGACTCTCGAGTAGACGATAAGTGGGGCCCGGCGGGCGCGATTTGTTACAGCAAGAGCAAGGGCAAGTGGCTAATCTTTGGATGGGCTAGTTCGTAGTGCTGACCCGAGAAAACGAGAAGCCGCCTTCGGGCGGCTTCTTTGCTTGAGTGCTTGCGTTCCGCCAAACAATCTGGTATACTGGAGACGTCATCGAGAAGCGTCCCACACTGCTTCATCGTGACCTCCAAGGGTGGCCCCGCCAACCGGCGGGGCGGACAATATCAAGGCCGAACGCCTCGCGACTGACTATAGAGTGTCTGGGTAGGAATAGCCCAGGGCGTCTAGTGGACGCCCTGGGCTATTGTGTTGTTGGAGGGGAGCATGCCGCTACACGTCGGTGTTCCGTATCAGCAGGTGCTCAGGGCGTCCGCAGCTTTGCCTGCTGCGGGCGCGTGGGATGCGACGCCGACGGAGGTATTCGTCAGTGGAGCCGCCCACCTCACATTCCACCTCGCCTACACTCGCGGCGCTGCTGGCGGCGCGTTTGATTTTCAATGCTGGTACAGCCCGTACAGCGTAGCAGCGAACGTTCCGACTGGTGCGGAAGAGTGGCTGGCCATGGCGCTCTATGCGCCAGGCCTGGTCGCCGCAGGTGTCGACTCTCAAAGCCGTGAACAGCGCGAGTATGTGACGTATCAGGCCACCGCCGCACCTGTTGAGGCTATCGAGTTCGGCCCTGTCAATGTGGGAGGGACCGTAGAGCGAGTGCGGGTCCGAGCACGTGAGAGCGGCGCGGTCGGCAATCCGGGAACGCTACAGATCGAGCTGACGGCGAGGTAGGAGACGGGCATGCTTCAACCAACAAACCGTGCTGATCGCGAAATCACTGAGACTTTGGATGCGGACATTAACCTCGCTGAGGTATCGGGCGCGGCTATCGGCGCGGCCAACCCGGTACCTGCTGCGCCCATCGTAGCTGGAGCCGCGGTCTCCTCCACCAACCGTTTTCCCGTGACGTCCACGGGCAGCAGCGTTACCGTCTCACAGACGCCGACGATCACCGCTGGCGCGTACGCTGCCGGGAAAGCCGTGGGCGGCAAGCTCACCTTTGCGAACATGGCGCGGGAGGCGGGCGGCGTCGTCACCCTCCAGAGCGTGACGATCCTGGACAAGGCAGCGCAGTCGGCGCACTTGGTCCTGGTGCTGTTTGACCGCGACTTCACGGCGACAGCTGATAACGCAGCGTTTGACCCGAGCGATGCGGACCTTGCGCACGTCGTGGCCATTGTCCCTGTGTTCACCTCGGACTATCAAGAGTTCGCCGACAACGCCGCGGCCACGGCGAGCAATTTGGGCATCGTCGTCACGCTCAATGGTACGTCGCTATACGGGCAGATGATGTGCGTTGGCGCACCGACGTATGTCTCGACCAGCGATCTGACCGTCATCGTCAGCGGCTATCAGGACTAGCGCCATGCTGAGACACAGAGGCGGATACGCGTCAAACGCAAACAAGCTCCGTCTGACCGCGACGACGGCAGGCGCAGGCCAGACGGTGACGCTACAACGGATCACCCACTCTCGTCCGTCAACAGTCCAGTGGGGCGACGGGGCCGTCGACAGTCACGGCGCGGACTATACGGGGCCCTGGACGCACACGTATACCGATGCGGGGACGTACGAGGTCTGTGTCCACCATGCGGACCGGATCACCGGCGTGGACCTGCGCGACAGCAAGATCAGCGGACTCAACACCGTGCAGCTGCGGCGGTCGGTACTAACGCGGTTCTGGGCCACTGGTCTAGACGCAACTACGGCCAATGTCATCAGGTCCGCCGACATGATCAACTGGCGACCGACGCTCTGGTATCTGTATTCGATGCCCGCGGGGGCGTACGACATCGACTCCGCGCACATGGTCGACTGGCGACCGACGCTCTGGTCTCTGCGCTCGATGCCCGCAGGGACGTACGACATCGACTCCGCGCACATGGTCGACTGGCGACCGTTGAGCTGGTATCTGTTTTTGATGCCCGCAGGGACGTACGACATCGACTCCGCCGACATGGTCGACTGGCGACCGACGAATTGGCGGTTGTACTCGATGCCCGCAGGGACGTACGACATCGACTCCGCCGACATGGTCGACTGGCGACCGCTGTACTTGTGGCTGTACTCGATGCCCGCGGCAGGATCGTCCTACGCGTTTGCGGCGACGTGCATGCGCAACTGGACGGGGGCGGAACTTATCTACTGCCAAGACCTCGGGCTGCTACAGGCCACGGTGGACGCGATTATCGCCGACGTCTGGGTGGGGCGCGCGGGGTATACGTACGCCACGCCAGAGCTCAATGTGGGCGGCACCAACGCGACGCCGACGGGCGTGTATCAGGACGGCTACCCGCTGCCGCTCACGGCGCTAGAGGCTGTGCACGATCTTGTCAACGACGACGATGCGGCGGGGATCAATACATGGTCGGTGACCTGGAATGGCGGTAGCGCACCATGAGAATCAAGACGACGGCTCGCCCGCGGCTGTACACGCTGCTACACGACGGCGAGGTGGTGACTAGCGGCGTGCTACACGCTGGCGACTATATGGCCACCAGCCTGGACGCGGTACACGCCGAGGACGAGGGCGAGTATCTGGCGTCGCTGGCGCCGGTGCGCGCTGCGTTCCCACCGCTGCCAGACTCTGGTCGCGTCGAGGCCAACGTCATCTACCAACACGGTGACCAGGTGGTCATGGTCAGACAGCCGCATGATCGCGGCGTGTACGGCGATGATCCGAGCTCGTATCCGACACTGTGGCTGGTGTACCGTGAGGACGCCGCCGATGTGCTACCGTGGATCGCTGGCGAGCAGGTGTGGCGCGGTACGCGGCGCGTGTACGACGACGTGACCTACGAGGCCGTCCAGGACCACGTGACCCAGAGCGATTGGACGCCGCCTGCTACGCTGCTCACGCTGTGGTCGGTGGTTGACGATGAGGAGCCGCCGGACGAGCCGCAGCCGTGGGCGCCTAAGGTGTATGCGCTGGACGATTTGGCGACACACCTGGGGCGCGTGTGGCTATCCCTGATGAACGGGAACGGCTACGAGCCGTCCAAGGCGGGCACGTGGCGTGATCAAAGCGATCCACCGATGTGGGTAGCGCCGTCTGGGGCTATCGGCGTGTGGAACGAGGGCGATGTGGCGACCCACGGCGGCCAAACTTGGCGGAGCGAGATTGACAACAACGTCTGGGCTCCGGGCGAGTATGGTTGGGCGGCAATATAGGCTATGCCCTATGATGGGAAGGACGATCCCGGGCTGCCGGATCGCGTGAAGGCGTGGTCTGAGGATCGACGCATCACCTGGGTGCGAGCGTGGAACCGCAGCTTTTCGGCTTGTCGGCGCGACGGCGGGGACAACAGTGAGTGTGAGGGGGAGGCGTTCCGTATCGCCTACACCGCAGCGAACGCGCAAACACGTGAGGCAGTGGTCGAGCTAGAGTGGATCGACGCTCTCACAGAAGGCGGCCCAGGCTCCGGCAACTGGGGGCACAAAGGGATCAAGGGGCGGCGGGGCGGGAGCGCGCCTAGGGGCGGCGGAGGGGTTGCCGGACAGTATCTGCGAGCCAACTATATCGGCGCCGAGCCGCCTTTATCAATGTGCGGGCTAGACAAGTTCGCGGGCGAGGTCGACCCATTCAACCCAACTCACTCGGAAGACCTTGTGCTGAAGGAGATTCTCCACGCGCAAGGATTCGATGGTCTCCCACAGGTTGTCGATGAGTTGGCGGTTCCAGAGGGTGGCGTAGAGCTTTGGCGCGGAGTCGCGACGGGGGAACAGGCGGAACAGTTTCGTAGCGGCGATCTCTATTCAGGACGAGGTGGTGGCGGATCAGGCACTTATACGACGACCGATCAAGGATACGCACAGAACTACTCCGGTGGGACACCTGATGCTGTGGTTCACATGGCCTTGCGGCCAGGAGCTAAGACAATCACGAATGACGAGCTCAGAGAGATACGCGCTCAGTATAAGGAGCGGCTCGCTGGGCGTCCGAGCCCGGAGGAGCAGAAACAGCTATTCACGCAATATAGACGGGCGCAGCGAGAGGGGCGCCAGGCCGATGCCGACGAGTATATGAAACGTCTTGATGGGAGCCCGCATCCGCAACGCGAACAGCTGGAGCGGGCATACGCGGACCCTGGGAGGCTCGCCGCCGCGATGGGCTATGACGCCATCGATCAAGGCTTTGACGTCTATTTGATCCTGAATAGGACCGCACTGATCGTCGAGGCGGGGCAATGATCACTCCAGCGCTCAGTCGGCGGCTTGCTGTAGTGCGTCCTTTCGCTCCGTTTGAACAGATGGATGACCGTGAATGGGAGCGCTTCCTTACCCGCGCTCAGACAGCCGAAAGATTCGAGGCGCTGCGTGACGAGGATCAAGGGGCGGTGATTCGAGCGGAAGCGCAGATGCCCGCCATTCTCAGGACGCGATGGAAGAGGATCGAGCAAGAGCGGAAGCCCCAATTCACAGTGGTCGAGATCGAGTGGCCCCGTGATGACGGGCCCGCGGCCGAGTAGGAGGTCATATGGCAAGCAACCTGTACCTGCGGATCGATGACCAGCGAGTTGCTATGCAAGAGCTCGTTGACACCTGGCGTGAGGTCCACGATGTCCAGGAGGCGGCGACGGTCAAGGCCCAGGCGCAGGCGCTCATGCGCCAACTGACCTCGTTCCTCAAGGACCGCACGATCCCTGAGGCGCTGCGCAAGGAAGTCGAGGACGTGCGCGTGGCCTTGCGGCGCAAGTGGGAAGACCTCGAGGCGGAAGCCTCGGCTGGCGTAGAGGAGCCGAGCGAGGAAGGCCCGGGCGTGCCGTACACGGACCTGCCTTGGATGAGTGCGGAGACCGCTGAGGCCGCCGGGCCCGTGACTTTTGCTGAATCGGCGTCGGCGCGGATCGTGGACGTGGACTTGGGCGAGGCGGCCCCCGGCGACGATGAGCCGCTGGTGTACGTGGACTTTGTAGTCATCGAGCCAGGCTGGGGCAACACCCGCGACAACAACTACTACTCGCCCGAGATGGTGCGGGAGTATGCACACAAGTTCCAGGGTGCGAAGATGTACCCGACAGAGCACGACTCTCGGGCCAAGACCGTCGAGCGCGAGTGGGCAGAGATTATCAAATGCCCTGTGGACTTTACGGAGACGGGCGCCCCTATCGGGCGTGCCGCCGTCTACAACAAGGACATGGCGTACAGTGTGCGCCAACGCGCCAAGGCCGGGCGGCTCGAATCGCTCCAGTGCTCGATCCACGCGGTAGGCGACGTGGAGCGGGGCTACAAAGCGGGCGGGCGCTCGGGCAACAAGGTCAAGAGCATCAAGCACGTCGAGTCGGTGGACCTCGTGTCGCGCGCTGGGGCAGGTGGGCGGGCGGTGGCGATGTTCCAGGAGGATTCAGGAGGGATTATCATGAGCGATGCTGAGCGAGTGACTGAGAACGATGAGCCGGTTGTGGAGATACAGGAGATACATGAAGCCGAGGCCGCCGCGACGCCTACCGAAGCGGCAGAGACGTCGGTGACGGAGGATCAGCCGACGGAGGTGCTGACCGCATCGGACATCGTGACCGCGCTCACGGAAGCCAGCCTGCCAAACGCAGCGATGGTCGCCTTGTCCAAGCGGACGTATGATACGCGGGAGGAGCTCGACGCGGCCATCGCGGAAACCCAAACCATCATCGACGCGGTGGTGGCGGAGGCCAGCGTTGCGTCGGGCAAAGGTCCTGCTAAGGCCCAAGCGCCAGAGGCCAACAAGTGGCGCCGGTTCAGCGAAGGTTCAGCGGCCTTCGGGCTGGGCACCGCAACGCCGCCAGATCAGAAAGGCGCGACAGGCACACTGAACGTCGCCGAGGACCACGGCAAGAACGTGGACGCAATCTTTGAGAAGTGGGGCACCGCCTAGGCTGCGCCCCGACCATACGCCTAGACGGCAGCAAGGAGTCAAACGATGACCACTGAATTCAGCAGCGGATCGGACTGGGAGCAGAGCAGCGGCCCGCTCATTGAGCGTAACGCGCTAGAGGCAGACTGCTGGCCCAACAGCAACGATGTCGCAGGGAAAGATGATCTTGCGCCAGGACTCCATCCCATCCAGGCCATCGGCCCCAAGGCGGATCGGCCAGAATTGGTGTGTGGGGTGCTGGTGAGCTACAACGCGACGCTGGACCGCGGCGTGCTCAACATCGCACCGGGGTTTATCAGTCGGCACTATATCGCCAACGTGCTTACCTACAATGCCGGCACCCCGAACACATGGAGTGGTACGCTGACGGCAGGACAGGTCGTGTACGTCGACGACTCGGATGACTTGGCCGCAGGGGTGACTCTGAGCCTGTCGCCATTGAATGACGCGGGCGCAGCCAACCCGATTGCAGGTGTTGTGTGGCGTTGTCAAGATGAAGAGCCGGACGCGGACATCGGCGGGGCCAATACGGACCCTTACCCGCGCTCGTTCACTGGCAACGACGCGACATACTACCTCGAGGCGTGTGTCATGCTGTGGCCCGCCGCCAGCTAGACTAGGCCGCCGCTAGAGGTCGTGACGTACTATGCGCACGGCACAGAGCGGGGCAGACAAGGAGACATCATGCGACACATCGTAGGCACTATGATGGACCTGGCGACCCTTCGCCTAGAAGAGAGCGGCCAGCCCCAACGGATCAGCGAGGTCCGGGATATGTTCGGCGCATTCGACTTGGCGCTGAACGGCGTGCGCACGGTAGGCCGCGGCTATGAGGGGCCCGAGAGCCTCATCACCGAGGTTATGACCACCGCCGACTTCACCTATGCCCTGGGCGAGTTCGTCCAGCGGCAGATCATCCCGGGGTATCAGCAGAAGCGGTTTGAGTTCGAGCCGCTCATCAAAGAGGATCGCCTCCCGAACTACATGGTGGCGACTCGGTACCAGCGCCGGAGCGAACTCGACGACCTCGAGTACGTGGGCGAAAAGGGCGAGGCGCGTCCGGGCAGTGTAAACGACGCGACGCCGCGTGAGTATCAGGTGTACGACTGGCAGAAGCAGTTCGACTTCGACTTCCACGCGCTCGTGAACGATGACCTGGGCTACTTCCAAGACCAAGGCCGGATGATGGGGCGCAGCGCCCGACGGACGCTCGAAAAGTTTGTCAGCCGCATGTACACCAACGCCACCAGCATCGCCAGACTCACTGGCCTGGGAGCGCTCTACTCGCAGACCGGACGCCTCACGTCAACGCGCATCAGCGAGGCCCGCATGGCCTTCGCACAGCGCACCGACGCCCGGGGCGAGCCGATCATGGTTTCGCTGCGCTACCTGGTCCACCACACGGGGCTCATTGATCAGGTGCGGGTCATCCGCGCCAGCCAGCTCATCCCCGAGCTCGCGACCAATGCGGCCAACGTGATCAGCGGCGACTTCACGCCCATCGAGGACCCGTACATGGCGGGGACCGCGCCAAACCTCCCATGGTACTGCTTCTCGAATTGGCAAGAGGACAACGTGGTGCCGCTGGTGCTGGCTCGGCTACAGATGCTCCCGGCCCCGCAGCTGATCCGCAAGCGCAGCGACATGGAGACGTTCACCAGCTTCCAGGCTGGCGGGTCGCCGCTGTCGCCGATGCTGGGCGACTTTGCGACGGGCAACGTGGTCGTCAAGGTTTGGGACGTCTGGGGCACCTACATGGACACGGTGACTGAGGGCAATCTGTTTGACTTCCGTGGCGCGTACTACAGCGCCGGGACCGCTCCATAGACTGAGGCAACTATACGACACGGAGGATGCGATCATGAGGAGACGGACAACGGTGGCAGCGAATCGGCGGCCAGACTACATCGAGCGTGGAAGCGACCAGCACGCGGGACTCCTCGGCCTGCGCAAGGCGACGGAGGACGACGGCGATCTAGTCTATGAGGGCTGGACGCTCCAGGACCCTAACATGCTCGGACCGACAGCGACTGAGCGAGCGATCAGGACGGTGCTGAGGCAGAAGGTGACGGAGCTCAAGCAGCCGATGCCGGATTATCAAAGCGATGATCCGACAGCGCCGTTCTACGCCCCGCCGATGATGCTGCCACCGAAGATAAGGGCGCAGCAGGAGGCGTGACATGAATGTGATGGCTGAGCAGATGGTCGGGCGCCCGACGATCATGCAGCGCGAGCCGCAGTTCTTTGGCGGGCAGTTCGGGGTGAAGGGCTCCGACAGCCCCCTAGGATGGCGCACCCATCCTGATGCGGTCATACTGTACGTGGACAGCGGGCATCCCAACGCCCTGGACACCAACGACGGTACGGACCCGACGGCGCCCTTGGCGACCGTCCAGGCCGCCGTCAACTCAAGCCTCCTCACGCCCTACAGCGAAATCAGGGTGAGCGGTGAGGTGGCCGAGGACGTCGTCACGCCGGACTATGCGACAGGCCCGAACTATGTCTGGATCCGCGGCAACGGCATCAGTCGCTACAGTCCGGCATGGAGCGGCGACGATGCGGACACGGCCAGCCTAGACATGCGAGCCGTTGGCTGGCGTGTGAGCGGCTTTCGCTTCTATGGCAAGACAGGGGCGTCCTGCCTCGTGTTGCGCCACACGGATAGCGGGGCCAACGACATCGCCATCCGGACGGTCGTCCACGACTGCTACTTTGACGGGCTGACCACGGGGCTGCGCGGCATCGAGTCGCACGGCTGCTATGACGTCTGGGTCGTCAACTGCACGTTTGCCCTGTTCAACAACGTGGGCAACACTGCGTTTTGCATGGAGACCACCACGACCCCGCTGGCGATTCCGTACCGCAACTACATCCTCGGCTGCTACTTCCACGACTCGGACAACGGCGTGGAGTGGAGCATGAATGGCAGCTTCATCCTCGGTTGCCTCTTCCAGCCTACGGGCTACGCCTATGCTATGATCCAGGTGCTCAACACCTCGACGGTGGCGAACCCTGGTGATGACAACATCGTGGCGGAGAACGTGTTCCCGGGCGACTATAGCATTGCGGGCGGCTATCGCCCCGGCGCTGCTGATGCCTGGCTGGGCAACTGGGCCGACGATACGGCGGAGGCTGAGGTCGGGGACAACGGCATCACCATCGCCCGACCAACGTAGGAGGACACATGCCTGAGTATGGCCGATTCGAGAAAGTAGAGACACTCCTTGAGCGTGTTGAGGAGGACATGCGCGCAGCCATTGCCAACGGTGATGGTGACGCCATGGGCGCTATCCGGCGAGAGAAATCGGCGGCGATCCGACGCATCTTGGCCCCCGTCATCGAGACCCAGGAGGGCTGCTCCAATATGGCTGAGCTTTGCGCCGTCATGAAGGAATGTTCGGCTGCGGAGCGGGCGGTCCTGACGCCGTTCACTAAGGTGGCGACAGACCGCATCATCCGAGAGACCGCCGGGGTGTAAGGGGACGCATCGGGCGATAGGAGATCACTATGCCAGCAACTGATGTTCGTGTCCCATCCTGGTCGCTCCAGAGGCTCAAGCCCTGGTACCCATCGCAATATGGGGTACCGGGGACGGACCTGACGACTGGGCTCCGGCGCTACCCAGACTCCAAGGTGCTCTATGTGGACCCCAACGCGACCGGGGTGACGGACCAACGCGACGGGACGGACCCCGATGCTCCGCTAGCGACTGTGGCGGCGGCTATCACCAAGTGCCGCTCGTGGCATGGCGACATTATCATTGTCCGTCACATGGACGCGTGGCAGTACGCGCCGCAGACGGAGACGCCCATCCAGGAGAGCGTGACCGTGGACAAGCACGGGATCGCCATCCTGGGCGTCTCGCCGGGGTCGCCGCTAGGCCCTGTCTGGCAACCCGGTGGAGCTGGCGAGACGGCCATCACCGTTGCTGCCCTAGACGTGCGCATCGCCGGATTCTGTTTCGGGGCTCCTCTCGGGGGCAACGCGATCTATTCCGAGTGGGACGGGGCGACGCTGTGGGGCGAGAACCTGGTCATTGAGGATTGCTTCTTTGACGACGAAGTGGACATCGCCATTCAGCTCGAATACTCGTGGAACTGCTGGATCAGGCGCTGTGTGTTCCAAGAGTGCGATGCGTACGGCATCTACATCGACCCAGCAGGGAGCGGCATAGACTATCTCCACGTCAGCGACTGCGAGTTCCGTGACGTGGGGACAAGTGCCATCTCGGGTCGGGTGCTAGACAGCAGCGAGATACTGCGCTGCCGAGTGTGGAACAGCAATGCCTACGGCGCGGCGGCAGCGACTGACGAAGGGTTTGATCTGGCGGGAGGAGACGAAAACATCATCGCCGACTGCTGGTTTTCATGCCTGCTACCTGTTCCGGCCAACGGCGACTGGGATGATCTCAACAGCGACGGTGCGCCCGCGACGAGTGCCTGGATCGGCAATTACTGTATGGACGGGCTCGCTGTCACGAATCCAACGTAGGAGGTGCTATGGCTGCTCAGGAGGACAAGCTGGTGCATCTTGGCGCGTCAGCAGAGACGGCTGCGGCGTTGGTCGCGGCGGGATTGGGCCTTCCGGCGGATATCGCCAACGCATCGGAGGAAACGCTGGAGACGGTCCTCGGCGAGGAGTGGGCGAGCCTCATCGACTCGCGTATCTCACGCTCGCGTGAGGATCAGGAGTAGAGCGGATGAGTTGTACTGGCCGCTTCGCTGAGGCCTACGACTATGTGCGCTTCGGCTGCCTGGACCATGACCTTGTGGTCGGGTTTGATGATGGCGGCGGCGTCGCTGTGGCAACGCTCCAGGACCTTGCGCAGGACTTTGTAGCGCTGGGGACTGAGGTGGGAATGCCGGTCAAAAACGCCACGACTGGTACGCTCGGCAAGGTCACCAACGTCGCGACGAACGTGCTCACGACGAACATCACGTGGAGCGACGGTGACGAGTACCGGCTGCTGATCATGGACGTAGAGCTGGTCGCCATTGTCGAGGAGGAGCTGGACCGGGCCGCTGGCGACATCCACGAGGCCATGATGGCGGCCAACGCCTGCGACTGTACGCTCAGCGCGAGTTCACGGACCTACCTCAACAAGCTCAACGTCATCGACGCGGCGATCTGGCACAACTGCCCGTGTGAGAATCCGAACCTAAGCGACGAGCGCAAGACGCAGCTGAGCATGTGGATCACCGAGCGACTCACGGCTATTGCGGACGGACGCGTGGAGCTCTGCCAAGGGCACACCGGTACCTTGTGGCCATCGTTCGGAGCAGCGCAGCAGGTCCATACCGTCTGGGACGCCGAAAAGATCATCTATGACGCCGAACTGAGGGAGTCGGGATAGTGGGTTGAGGCGGTTCACGGCGGCGCAGTAGCGGCGCAACGACTCCCCGGCCTGTCGTGTTTGGCGAGGTCGGGACGGTGCTGGCGAGATACCAAGGTGCCCGAGGCGGCAAATTTCGCGGCTCGGTGACCTGTCAGTGGTATCCGGTGCGCCCAGGAGGTCTTGTGGTGCTAGACGCCCGAGACGTGCCTGTGATCATGGCCGCCAAGGACGAGGATGGGCGACCATACTTTGAGGCGGGAGGAGTGCCGCGTGGCTAGGCCGCTTTGTAAGGCGATCAAACCGCCCAAGCTCAACATGGACGCGGTGCGCCTGGAATTGCTGAACGAGCTGCGCAAGGAGGCCCGGCGGATCGTTCGCGAGGACCTCAACGCCACGGTCCGCACGTGGGACACCGAGGTGGAGTTTTCATTCAGCATCAGCCTACGCCAGCCGGGGCCGCAGGTGGATTTTTTCACCGACAATCAGGTTTGGAACTGGGTCAACGAAGGGACCCGCCCGCACGACATCTGGGCGGGCTACTACACCGGGAAATCGAACAAGCGCACGCTGGCCTTTCCGTCCGCGTTCAGCCCCAAGACGCGACCGGGAAAGCTCGCGTCAGGTACGGGGCGCAGCGGCGGCCCCACAGTCTACACGCCGCACGTCCGGCACCCAGGCACTAAGGCGCGGAACTTTATCAAAGCCATCGTCAAGAAGCGGCAGAAACTGTTCAAACGTGCGATGGAAAAGGCTATGGTTCGTGGGGCGAAGAAGAGCGGTCACTATGCGGGCCGCAGCTAGGAGGGATATGAGTGACGAGCTAGAGAGGATCGAGGACGGGGAGCAGCCTGAGCCAGAGCCACCCGAGCCCGTCACGCCGCCTCTCCAGATGATCTCGGTGCGCGTGATAGACCGGGCCGGTACCAGCGCCCAAGGCGCAGCGTTGGTCGAGTACGGGTCCTGGGCGAAAGGGACCGTCGAGCGCTGCTACGTCCCGCGTGATGCGCTAGAGCGCGACGGTGAGGCGGTCGCGGTACGTGAGGACATTCTGGATGCGGGACCGCCCTATGGCATCCCATGGCATCGCTTCGCCAAGATCAAGGTCAGTGCTGATGATGTTGAGCTCGAGCTACGGAAGCGCGGTGTGTGGAGGCTGGAGGACGCCACTGACGGCAATAAGGTCATGGCCGCCGTCCTAGCCGCTATCAAGCCTGCCGTCCACGAGATGATGAGGGCGGCGCAAGAGTGGATGGAGGAATGAGATGACGGACCGACGACAGAATCAAACCGTCAAGGACGAATGGACCACGGTATGGATTCAGCCCGATGGCCCCAACACCACCGTGTACCGGCTAGGCTGTGCGAACATCGACAGCGTGACCGATCCGCGAGGCTCGGTGGAGCGGACCAACTGCTACAACCCGGTCACCGGCAAGTACGAGGTGACCTCACGGCGCATCCAAGCGCCGGACGCCCCGACGCTGAGCGTCGAGGAGTTGACGCCAAAGATCCAGTCGTACATGGAGCGCGTCGTGGAGCGCGGGTGTCCGGCGGGGTTGTATGTGAACTTCACAAACTGCCCGCCCCGCGACACGTTCAACCACTATGACCGATCCGAGGTGTACGAGGACTCCATCGCGACGCAGATCACGCTCAATCAGATCAGCAACCGCGAGTCAGGCCAGGACGTGATGGACAGTGTGGACTGGGACCTGTTCAAGCGACTGGCGATCTTTGAGCTCGGCAAGTATCGTCGCACCACCTCTAACGCGGACCCGCTTCGAGACATTGCCGGGTGCGGTGACGACGTTTGCGGGGACGGCTGCGGAGCGGCAGAGGAGCACTGTGACAACCTCTGGGCAGTCGGCAACGCCGATGGCGTCGGTGGTAACGCGCCGGTACTCTACTCTACCGACGGCGGCATCACCTGGGCGCAGACAGCGGCAGATCCGTTTGCAGCCGACGAGGACATCAACTCCGTCGTGTGCTTCCCCATCTCCGAGGGCACCTGGCGCGTCGTGGTCATGCGCGGCACCACGGATGCCGCGAACCCTGGCGAAGTGGCCTACAGTGACGATGGTGGCGCGACCTGGACCACGGCCAACCTCGGCGCGGTCAACGCCAACTTTGGCCTCCACAGTGGTGGCCTTTGTAACGTCGGCAAAGAGGTTTGGGCCGTTGACGATCAGGGCGACATCTACTACAGCAGCGACGGGGCCGAGACATTCGCCGATCAGGTGAGCGGCAATGCAGTCGCGCTCCGTTACATCCGCATGATCGACCGCAAGGTTGGCGTCGCGGTGGGCGGGGCCACTGGCGCGAGTCAGGTGTGCCTCTACACCGTCGACGGCGGCCTCCACTGGACGTCAAGCGGATTCACCAGCGGCCCCGGCGCGACGGTCATGGCGAACTGCGTGGCGGTGCTAGACGAGTCGCACTGGTTCGTCGGCTTTGAGAACGGGGATGTGTACTACACCCG
>Ga0180433_10000736_pt1 | contig 55602 bp, 48 predicted proteins | sample SS_ome_8_FD_132980 | JGI IMG/M metagenome (GOLD analysis project Ga0180433, IMG submission 132980) | Hypersaline lake sediment archaeal communities from the Salton Sea, California, USA - SS_1_D_1 metaG | ecosystem: Environmental > Aquatic > Non-marine Saline and Alkaline > Hypersaline >...
GAACCCTACCTGGTGACCCTCAGTTACGGATTTCACCGGGACCGCAACTGCCTGTATTTCCACTGCGCCCGGCGGGGATTGAAGCTGGACCTGATCCGGGAAAATTCCCGGGTGTGCGGAACGGTGATCGATGACCGTGGGTACCGGACGGGGCATTGCGATCACCGGTTCCGCTCGGTGGTATTCTGGGGCAATGCCCGCCGAATCCGGGACCCGGAGGAAATCCGCCAGGCCTACACGGTGATGATGAACCAGCTGGAGACGGATCCCGCGCCGGTGAAAAAAAGGCTCCTGAAGGGAGATTTTGATTTGCGCAGGGCCTGCCTGTTCTGCATCGAGATCGACCGTATCACCGGCAAGCAGAGCGGGGCGGAACCCGGGGCCGGAAAGGTGAAATGAAACCAAGGAGAACAGATTGAAACGGAAAAAAATCGGTCGTCGTGAATTTATCCGCAGGGGGCTGGGGGGGGGAACCGGCCTGGTCCTGGCTTCCCCCTTTTTTTTTGATATGATTGCCTGCAACCGGGTTCCCGATGCCAGGGAAATTTTTTCCCAGCATTTCGGTGTTACCCGGGAGGATATGGCCGCTGTACTGAGAACCGCCCTGGCCAGCGGGGGAACCTACGCCGACCTTTTCTTCGAATACCGCCTCAATCATACCATTCGGCTGGAAGAGGACGTGGTCAAGAATACCGACGCGGATGTTTCTCTGGGGGTGGGGATCCGGGTGGTCAACGGAGACCAGACCGGTTACGGGTACACCAATGACCTGAGGTTGGAGGGTATGATCCAGGCGGCCAGAACGGCTTCGGCCATCGCCTCCGGCAGCAGTCACTGGCAGGCGGACCTGACGGTGGCGGATCCCCGCAACAACTATTACCAGGTTCAGGAGCAATTCTCGCCCCTGGACATCACCCGCAAAATCGATATGATCCAGCAGGCCGCCCGGGGAGCCCGATCGGTCAGTGAGAAAATCAACCAGGTCAATGCCGTTCTTTCGGACGAGATCCAGTACCTGACCATTGCCACCTCGGAGGGAAGAATCATTTCCGATGCCCGGCCCATGGTGAGACTGTCGGTGGTTCCCCGGGCCGTTTCGGAGAGGGGGGTGGAAGTGGCCTTCTCTTCCATCGGCGGCCGGGTGGGAGCGGAATATTTCCAGGGGGAACATTCTCCCGACGCTGCCGGACGGCAGGCGGGGGAGGATGTTTTGGAGCTGCTGGAGGCGGGTTATGCGCCGGCGGGGGAAATGCCGGTGGTCTGCGGGGCCGGCGAGAGCGGGGTGATGGTCCACGAGGCGGTGGGGCATCCCCTGGAGGCGGACGCCAACCGCAAACAGCAATCGGTCATGCATGACAAACTCAACCGGAAGGTGGCCACCGGGGTGGTCACCATCTTTGACGATCCCACGATTCCCCATTTCCGGGGATCCCTCAACGTGGATGACGAGGGGACGGAACCGAAAAAGGCGGTGCTGATCCGAAAGGGAATCCTGGTGGATTTCATCCAGGACCGGATGTCTTCGCGGATCATGAAGATGGCCAACAACGGACATGGCCGGCGTCAGGATTACCGGTATCCGGCGATTCCCCGCATGACCAATACCGCAGTGGCCAACGGGGAAAGCGATCCCGACGACATCATCCGATCGGTCAAAAAGGGCTTTTATACCAAACGGTTCATGGGGGGCCAGGTGTATGACAACGGGAAATTTGTCTTCTCGGTCAGCCTGGGATATATGATCGAGGAAGGGAGGTTGACCCGGCCGGTGAAAAACGCCACCATCATGGGAACCAACCTCCAGGTGTTGAACAGCATCTCGATGGTGGGGAATGACATTGCGTTCAGATTTCTGGGCACCTGCGGAAAAGACGGACAGTCGGTACCGGTATCCTGCGGCACCCCCACTTTGAAAATCGATCGCATGACGGTGGGCGGGAGGTCCTCATGAACGAAAAGAATACCAAAACAACCGCTGAAAAACTGGTAAAATTCGGATTGAAGGAAGGGGCCGACCAGGTGGAGGTTTCGGTCCGGGAAGGAACGGATTTCAGCGTGGAGGTGCGCAAGGGGAAGATTGAAAAACTGGAAGAAGCGGGAACCAGATCCCTGGCGGTCCGGGTGATCAAGGACCAGAAAAGCGCCACCGCCACCTCTTCCAAATTCGATCTGGAACCCCTCAAAGACCTGGTCCGGGGAGCGGTGAAACGGACGGTTTTCGGAGACCGGGATGAATACCTGGGATTGCCGGAAAACCGGGAGATCCCCACCGATTCCGCCGCCCTGAAATTGTTCGATTCCCGGGTGCTCGAGATGGCCCCCCGGGAAAAGATCGATCTGGCCCGCCGGCTGGAGGACCTGGCCCTGCGAATGGATCGCCGGATCAACAATTCCTACGGGGCCCGTCTGCACAGTCATTTTGGAACCTATTACCTGTTTAATTCCAGGGGGTTTGGCGGGTCTTACCGCAGCAGCCGCTGGTCCATGGGGGTTTATCTGCAGGCGGGGCCGACCAACAACTCCGTTCAGGGAGGCTGGAATACCGCGGGCCGTTTTTTTCGGCGACTGGAACCCCTGGAATCGGTGGCGGCAACAGCGGTCGAACGGACGGTGCGACAACTCAATCCCCGGAAGGTGGAAACCCAGAAGGTCCCGGTGGTGGTGGAACCCGGACAGGGGATCGGCCTGTTGTATTTCCTGTACCAGTGTATCGACGGCCGGACGGTATCCCAGAAGAGAAGTTTCCTGGCGGACCGGCTGACCCGTCTGGTCGCCCATTCCCGGGTGAATGTGGTGGATGACGGGCGGATGCCGGAAAAACTGGGCTCCCGTCCCTTTGACCGGGAGGGGGTTCCCACCCGGCGTACCCAGGTGATCAAGGATGGCATTCTGAACAGTTACCTCACCGACACCTACACCGCCCGCAAATTGGGACAAACCTCCACCGGAAATGCCTCCGGGCTGAACAACTTCTACCTGCAGGCCGGCCCCCATTCCCCCGGGGAGATCTGCCGCTCGGTGAAAAAGGGACTCCTCCTGACCCTGACCATGGGACAGGGTACCAACCCGATCACCGGTGACATTTCCAGGGGAGCCGGTGGGATGTGGATCGAGGACGGGGAAATCGTCTATCCGGTGGCGGAAATCACCATATCCGGGAACCTGGGAGATATCCTGCAGAATGTCGAAATGGTGGGAAACGACCTGGAATTTCGGGGAAGGGTGGCCTGTCCCACGCTGAAGGTGGGGGAGATGACGGTGGGCGGCCGGTAAGGGAAAGAAACGCTGCCGGTGATCAGCGGTGGGGTTTCCCCGGTTCCCGATGGCTCCGGGAATAGACATTCTGCCGGTAGTCGAAGCGGTCCTGGTCGGGAAAGAGCCGAAAATGGTCGTACCCCAGCCAGGCGATCATGCTGGCGTTATCGGTACAGAACCGGGGGGAGGGAAAGTACAACCGGGAGCGGGATGAGGAGAACCGCCGGCTGAATTTTTCTCTGAGCAGAGAGTTGCGGCTCACTCCGCCGGCCACGATCAGGGAGGGGGGACGGAATTTGGTCTCAAAATGAACCATCTTTGCCAGCAGGTAATCGGTCAGGGCGTGGAGGAAAGAGGCGATCAGGTCGAAAAAATCCGGCGTATGGGGCTTGATCCCCTTTCTTCGGGCCAGGTTGATCATCGCGGTCTTGTATCCGGAAAAAGAAAAGTCCGCGGATCCGTCGCTCATGTGGGGAGGGGTGAATTTGTAGGGCCCGGGCGCTCTTTTGGATGCCAGCCGGTCCAGCACCGGCCCCCCGGGATACCCCAGGCCGAAAAACTTGGCGGTTTTGTCCAGCACTTCGCCCACGGCGTCGTCCCGGGTTTTGGACAGGAGCCGGGAATGGCCCGGCTTTTCCTGGAGATATATGGAAGTGTGTCCCCCGGATACCACCAGGGCGAGCAGGGGGTACCGCAGGTCCGGATGCTCGATAAAGGCCGACTGGATATGGGCCTGGATATGATCCACACCAATCAGGGGGATGTGGTATTTGTAGGAAAGGGCCCTGGCAAAGGATTGTCCCACCAGCAGTGAACCCATCAGGCCGGGTCCCCGGGTGTAGGCGATCAGGGATACCTGCTCCGGCTCCAGGGGGGCGCATTCAAAGAAAAGATCCCGGGTGAGATGATCGATCGCTTCATAGTGATTGCGGGAAGCCAGTTCCGGCACCACTCCCCCGAAGCGGCGGTGCACGGGGATCTGGGATTTGATCTTCTCGCCCAGAATCCGGTCGACCTCTCCCCGTTCCACCAGGGCCACCGCGGTTTCATCGCAGGAGGATTCGATTCCCAGGATCACCATACCCCCATCATATCAGAATTCAGGGGGTTCGACAAGCATCGGCTCCGGGCGGTTTTCTTGACCTGGTGGGGGTTTTTTGATAAAAGAGATTATGATCATCGAACAGTACCTCCCGGCCTTTCACTATGGGGATGCCATCGGGAATTCCACTCTGCGATTTCATCATTTCCTCCAGGGCAAGGGAATCGAGAGCCGGATTGTGACCCTGACCGTCGATGAGTGTCTGCGTGACCGGGCCCACCGGTTCCGGGATTACCGTCCCGATCCCCGGGCGGTCAAGATCCTGCATTTCGCCATCCCTTCGGAATTGACCCCGTTTTTTATCCAGACCGGCGGCCGCCGGGTGATGATCTACCATAATATCACCCCGGCTTCCTTTTTTGTGGATTTTTCTCCCTCCCTGGTCCGATTTACCCATGCCGGTCGCGAACACCTCAACCGGTTGCGGGACACCTTCGATCTCAGCATCGCCGATTCCGCCTACAATGCCTCGGAACTTTCGGCCCTGGGATACCGCAATGTCCATGCCTTTCCCATCATGATCGATCCGGCGGAATACCAACAGGAGTACAGCTCCGCCTATTTCAGACTCCTGAAGGACGAGCGCAGAAACATCATCTTCGTCGGCCGGATCACCCCCAACAAGAAAGTGGAGGATTTGATCCGGACCCTATTTTTTTACAAAAAGTACCTCAACCCCTCGATTCGCCTGGTGGTGGCCGGGAATACCCGGACCCTCCCGGCGTATTACCGCGACCTGGAAAACCTGGCTTCCCGGTTTCTGCTGACCCCGGATGACATCTTTTTTACCGGTCATATCCCCTTGGCCGAGCTTCTGGCTGTCTATCGCCTGGGGGACCTGTTCCTGTCCATGAGTGAACATGAAGGATTCTGCCTGCCCCTGATCGAAAGCTGCCTGTTTGAGATCCCGGTCATTGCCTATGATGCCGGCGCCGTGGCCGAAACCCTGGGGGGAAGCGGACTGCTCCTGCGCAGCAAAGATCCGGCCCGGGCGGCCGCCCTGGCGGAGCGGGTGCTGGAGGATCCAAAACTGAAAAATACCCTGAAGCATCGCGCCCGGGAACGGATCGGCCAATACCGCCAACAGTCGGATCCCCGGATTCTGCTGGAGATGATCCAGAAAATACCGGAGAAAAGGGAATGAAGATCGGCGTGGTGGTGCAGCGGTACGGGGAGGAAGTGCTCGGCGGCTCCGAAAGCCTGTGCCGGGAAATTTCCCGGCGGCTGGCCCGGCGGGGATATGAAGTGACGGTTTTCACCACCTGCGCCCGGGACTACGTAACCTGGGCCAACGAGTATCCCCCGGGTGAAACTGAATCGGGGGGGGTGAGGATCCGGCGTTTTGCCAGCGAACGGCAGCGGGATATCCGGCAGTTCAACGCCTTTTCCGAGGACTTTTTCCGGTCGGGGACCGGCAATCCGGCCCTCCAGGAAGAATGGATCGACCGACAGGGTCCCTACTGCCCGGCCCTGTTGAAAGCCCTGGAGCGGGCCGATCGGGAAATGGACCTTTTTTTGTTTTTCACCTACCTGTACTATCCGGTGGTCAAGGGGATCCGGGTGGTGACCCGCCCGGCTTTTCTCTTCCCCACCGCCCACGATGAGCCTCCACTGTACCTGCCGGTGGTTCGGGAGGTGTTTGTCCGTCCCCGGGGGTTGTTTTTTCTGACCCGGGCGGAGATGGACTTTGTCCGTCAGACCTTCCGCCTGCCGGCGGAAAAACTGATCCTTTCCCGCACCGGTATCGAAACGGTGGAACCGGTGCCCCGGGGTCGTTTCCGGGAGCGATACGCGCTGCCCGGCCCCTACCTGCTTTATGCCGGCCGGATCGAAAAGGGCAAGGGACTGGATACCCTGTTTGAAGGCTTTCGGCGGCTGGAGAAGCCATCGGATCTGACGCTGGCGCTGATCGGAAAAAAACTGATGGAGATCCCCGCCGTCGAGGGAATCCGGTACCTGGGATTCGTGCCGGACCGGGACAAACTCGCCGGGTTTCGAGACGCCCTGTTTTCGGTGCAGCCTTCCGCTCTGGAGAGTCTTTCCATCACCACCCTGGAATCCTGGTCCCAGCGAACCCCGGTGCTGGTCAACGGCCAGTCGGCAGTGCTCCGGGAACACGTGGAAAGTTCACGGGGGGGGCGGATCTACCGGGATGTGGAGGATTTCACCCGCCAGGCCGCCCGGATGATCCGGCGGGGAGGCGAAAGGAACCGGATGGGCCGCCGGGGGCACCGCTACGTGCGCCGCAATTACGCCTGGGAACCGGTGATGCAGATCATCAGCCGGCATATCGGCGCTCCGGCCGAATAGGTTTTCAGGATCGATGCCCGGCCTGTCCAGAAAGCAAGCGGTTGTTTCGGAGGGTGAAGATCGCGACCCGATCCGGTCCCTGCTGACCGAATGCAACCGCTGCGGCAATTGCCTGTTTGCCTGTCCCGTTTACCAGACCTGTCACCGGGAGCCCGATTCTCCCCGCGGCAAACTGCATATCATCCAGGCCCTGCTGGAAGATCGGCTGACGCCGGGTTCCGCCAGCCGGGGAATTCTTTTTCACTGTCTGCTCTGCGGAAGTTGCCAGTATATCTGTCCCCGGGAGGTGGATTTTAAAAAGATGATGATCCGGTACCGGGTTCGTTTCAATCAGCAATGCCGAGTCCCCCTGCTCAAAAGGCTCTTTTTCCGTCTTTATCACCGGCCGGTCCTTCATTTCGGGGCCTGGCTGGTCAACGGGTTGCGCAAAACCCGTCTGCGCCGGCGATTCCTGATCCCCGCCATCCGGCGCGAGGGAAGACGGATTCCCCGGGCGGTCCCGGGCCGGGAATACGATGTCCTGATCTTCCCCGGGTGCGGACTGGATATTTTCAACCAGGATATCCTGCTGAAGATCACCCGCTTTCTTGCCGGGCGGGGGTACCGCACGGGGGTGCTCAGAGAGGCCGCCTGCTGTGGCTTCCCGGCTCTCTCCCAGGGACTGATCCGGCGTTTTGAGCGGCAGCGGGATCGAAACTGCTCCCGGCTGGACCGGTACCGCTTCCGCTATCTGGTCGTCCCCTGTGGCAGCGGCACCTATACCTTTAAAAATTACTACCCGTCCCGGTACCCGGTCTGGGAACTGACGGAGTTCATTTACCGCCATCTCCCGGATACGGCGATTCACCCCCGCTATCTGGAAAAGGGCCGACGGTATTCCTACCATGATCCCTGCCATCACTTAAAGTCCCTGGGGCTGGGCCACCCTCCGCGGCATTTTCTGTCCCGGCTGGGGGACCGGTTCGTGGACAACCGCGAGGAAACCTGTTGCGGATTCGGCGGACTGTTTTCCATCTTTTTCAGAAAAACCGCCGGACAGATCCTCAAGCGGAAAGTGGCGGAATTTCAGAAACTGGGATGCCGGGAGGTGTTCACCGCCTGTCCCGGTTGCTACCTTTTTTTAAAAGAACAGGGGGATCTGCGGACCCGGCATTTCATCGAGCTTTTTGTTCCCGGCAAGGATGATCGCCGCCGATCCGGCGGCTTTGCAAATCACCGTGAATAGGATATAATGCAGGCCAGATGAAATTGCTGAAATCCATTTACCTGACCCGTCACGGCACCACCGATCTCAATCACCGGGATATCCTCCAGGGGCGCAAGGATGTTCCCTTAAACGACCAGGGACGGGAAGAGGCCCGGCGGCTGGCCCGGCAGTTGCGGGAGGAAACCCTTGAACATATCTACCATTCTCCCCTGGTCCGGGCCACCGAAACCGCCACCATCGTCAACCGGTTTCACCAGGTCCCCCAGACCGAGGTGGAAAGTTTCGCGGAAGTGGACCTGGGAGAATGGGAATTGCTGTCTTTCCCTGAGCTGCTGAAAAACCAGCAGGAGCTGTACCGCCGGTGGAGCTTTGATCCCCGGGTGAAAATCCCCGGCGGAGAGAGTTTTGTTGAGGTCTGCGAACGGGTGGAGGAGGACCTGCAAGAGATCCTGAAGGGGGCGGAGCGGTGTGTCCTGATTGCGGCCCACGCCACCCTGAACCGGGCCCTGCTGTCCCGTCTGCTGGGCATGGAATGTCAATCGGCCAGATGCTTCCGGGTAAAAAATTGCGGCTTGAGCCGGTTTCTGGTATACGACCTCCAGGGCCGGCAAAAGATCATCCTGGATTACTGGAACCATACATCCTTTTTGTCGGAGCCGTCATGAAAGAATTGCAGCGGAAGATCACGGACCGGTTGATCGAAGCGGTGAACCGGCTGTACGGGGTGCCGGCGGGAGATGTGACGTTTTCCATCCCGCCCCAGCGAGAGTACGGGGATCTTTCCACCAACCTGGCCTTTTCCCTGGCCGGGAGAGTGCAAAAATCCCCCCGCGAGATCGGCCAGCAGATCGTTGAAGCCCTGGGGAAGGACCTGGATTTTATCCGGCAGGTCACCGTGGCCGGAGGGGGGTTTGTCAACTTTTTCTTTAAAAACGAGGTGCTTTTCGAATATCTGCTGGAAAACCGCGACCAAAAACCCCGGCAGCGGGGAGAAAAGGTGATCGTGGAACATACCAGCATCAATCCCAACAAGGCCGCCCACATCGGGCACCTGCGCAATTCCATCCTGGGGGATACCCTCGCGCGGATCCTCTCTTACCTGGGATACCGGGTGGAGGTCCAGAATTATATCGACGATACCGGGATCCAGGTCGCCGACGTGGTCTGGGGGCTTTTGCGATACCGGGGGAAAACCCCCGAACAGGTGCGGGAGATCCCGGATCTGCCGGTCTATCTCTGGGATCTCTATGCCCGGGTCAGTCGGGAAATCAACGGGGATGACGCCCTGAAAAGGGAACGGGACGATGTCCATCAACGGATCGAGAGGGGGCTGGACCCGGAGGCCGGCGTGTGCCGGTACCTGTCGCAGGCGGTTCTCAAGGACCATATAAGGATCATGGACCGGCTGGGGATCCGGTACGATCTGCTGGTCAAGGAAAGCGACATCATCTCCCTTTCCTTCTTTGACCAGGTGAAGGAGGTCCTGGCCCGGGCCGGGATCCTCTATCCCTCCCGGGATCCCGAAAAAGAGGGATGCCAGGTGATCCTTTACGAGAGGGGGAAAACGGAGAAGGTGATCATCCGGTCCAACCAGACCCTCACCTATATCGCCAAGGACCTGGCCTACGCCTTCTGGAAGATGGGCCTGATCGATGGGGATTTTCATTACGCCGCCTTCCATTCCTACGCCGATGGCCACACGATTTACAGCACCCGGGATCGGGCCGGAGGAGAGGATTCCGCGGCGCCCGCCCGGGAAAATTTCGGGGGCGGCGACCAGGCCTACAACGTCATCGGGATCCGCCAGGCCTACCTGCAGGAGATTATCTCCCAGGTGATCGATACCCTGCCGGCCAAAGACAAGCGGTATGTCCATTTTTACTATGAAATGGTCAGTCTCAGCCCCGCCTGCGTCCGGGACCTGGGCCTGCCCCTCTCCCCGGAAGATGAAAAGAAAAAGGCCATCGATGTCTCCGGAAGGCGGGGAATCGCCGTCACCGCCGATCACCTGGTCGATGAGCTGTACCAGCAGGCCCTTCGGGAGGTGCGGAGCCGGGACCAGGCGCCGGGGGAAGGCGAACGGGAAGATATCGCCCGCCGGGTGGCGGCGGCCGCCCTGCGGTATTTCATGATCCGGTTCAACTCTACCAGTCCCATCACCTTTGATTTCCGGGAGGCCCTGGCTTTCGAGGGCAACAGCGGTCCTTATATCCTTTACTCGGTGGTCCGGATCAACAGCATCATGAGAAAACTGGGACTCTCCGAGGAGCAGGCCTACCGGCAGTTCCGCCCGGCCTTCGGGCAGCTTGCCGATGAGGAACAGAACCGGATGAGCGAGATCCTCCTGCTGCTGGGCCGGATTGAACTGGAAGTGGAATTTGCGCTGAAGGGTCACGATCTTTCCATCCTGGCGGCCTACACCTACAAGGTGGCGCAGAAGATCAACCACTACTACCATCTTTACCCGGTGATCGCCGAAAAGGATGGCGCCGTCCGGGGTACCCGGATCCTGTTCTTTCTTTACGCCCGGCAGAAGCTGGTCCTGCTCGCCTCACTCCTGGGAATATCCATCCCGGACCGGATGTAGACCAGCGCGGCTACCGAGGGTATTCCTGGGTCAATAGATCAGTCGATGATCGGGATGCTGGTGTTTTTCACGCTGTATTTCGGCTGGGTCAGGTGGACGGTGATCACGATCCTTGGGGAGCAGTTGTTGTTCTCGTTTTTTTCCATCACTTCGTTGCCCGGATCGATCCGGATGGTATTCACCTTTCTCCGGTTGCAGGCGAAACGGGTGGAGAAAGCCACCTGTACCGATTCTCCCGGATTGAGCCCCAAAACCACTCGGTGTTTGGGCCAGGTCTGGGCAAGCCCCTTGCACCTTTCCCATCTCATCTGGATGTGGAAGGGACCGGCTTTGGCGTCCCCGATATTTTTCACCGTGGCGCTGACCCGGACCTTCTGCTGCAACCCGACATCCGAGTCACTCCGGATGACTTCGGTGAACACCAGATCCGGTAACCCGGGGGTGATACTTACCCGGGCCTCGTTGTTGCGCCGGTTGTTGTCTGTAGAGTTGACCAGTTCCGCTTTAAAATAATATGTCCCCATCCGGTCCAGTTCCCGGTGCGCCCTTTTCTCGATCTGCTGATTGCCGCCCAGGGCCGTCACCTCCTGCAGTCCTCCCAGGTCCAGGCTGCCCAGCTTGAATCGCAGGTGGCAGGGTTGGGAATTCCCGGTCCCGATGTTTTTCACCGTGGCAGTCAGTTCCAGCCGGTCTCCCAGCTTTGGATCGGCGGGCTGATGGGAAAGCGTGACCTGCAGATCCGGGTGATAGGGCGTGCCCCGTCCCCTGATCTGCCGGGGGGGGAGCTTGGTCCCGGAATCCTCACTGATCGTGAAGATTCCGCTGAAATCCCAGGTGGGACTGTCGTACAGGCGGACCCGGATCCGGTAATGGCTCCCGGCGTCGACGGTGTTGTGGACCAGCTGGCCCACCTGCCAGTCAAAGGACTGCTGTCCCAGGGGCACATGGTAGCTGATATGGCCCAGCTGGTTGTTGTCCTCGTACAGCTGGATCACGATGTGGCCCCCGGGCAGACCGCTTTCGGTCCAGGTGATCTGGAAGGGATCCCCCAGCTTCAGGTCCGCTCCTCCCGGTGGCTGCAGGACGGTGATGTTCTGGCCGATCAGCAGGGAACCGGCCGCCGCCAGTAAAACAATGGATACAAAAATCCCTGATCTTTTCATTCTCCACCTCCGGTAAAGAATAATTTATCTCTTACTCAGGTGTAACGGTTCTCCTGATTGGGTTTCGTTAATCCCGCAGGGTGAACCACTCCCCGATCGCCGAATGGATCTGCCGGGGGCAGCGGGTGGATTTAATCATCACCCGGTACTGGCAGTCCACCGGGGGGGGATCCACTTCCCCTCCCCGCACCGGCGGCCAGATGGTCCAGTCGATGGATCGCCGGTGACCGGTGTAGAGGGTCTCAAAATCGAACACGGAAGATCCGGATCGCCTCTGCAGGATCACCACCACGTCGCCGTGAAAACCGGGGGAGGCGGTCCAGCGGATGGGGAGATTGTCACCCCGGTGGTAGGTCCCGCCGTTGGGAGAGCGGAGGGTGAGGGTCGGGCGGTGAAAGGACAATTCGTTGCTTTCGGCGCGGACCGATCCGTCGGTGGTGGCGAGCACGATTTTGTAACGGCTGCTCTCGCTGATCAGGGGAGCGTAGGTGCCGTGCAGGTGCCCGGCGTGCCACAGGTACCGGGTGGGATTCACCGGCACGTTGCGGGCGATCACGTTCTCCCGGTCGGATCCGACTTCTTTAAGGGAAATCGTAAGGTTGCCGGAGAGACCCGAGGCCCGCCAGTCGATCATTTTCCGGTTGGTGATGGTCAGGCCGCCGCCGCGGGGTTCGACCACCGAGAGGTCCCCTCCGCCGGTGATGACAAAGGTGCCGTCGCTCTCGTCCCGGGAGCGGCTGAAATCGCTCTTCTCGATCCTCAGCTTGTAATTCCGGCCCGCCGGGATATCGCTGGACAACACCCAGGTCCAGCGGTAGGTGTCTCCGCTGCGGAGAGTGAAAACCCGGTCCGGGGGGTATTCCTTGACCACCCGTCCGCCGTCCATCAGTTTGATCCGGGGGGTACCGAAACCTTCCACCGCTTCCCAGACCACGGTGAAGTTTTCCACCCGGCGGATGGATTCGCCGCCGTTGGGAGCCACCACCCGGATCACCGGGGTGGAATCTCCCATCTGGGGCGGGTTGAGGGTCATGGTGTTGTCATCCAGGGTGACCATCCGCACGATCCGGAAGGGACGGTCGCTCAGGTCCTCCAGGGATTCTCCCGTCAACTCCACTTTGATTTTGTAATTGGACCCGTAGGGCGCTTCTCCTCCCCGGTAGGTGCCCACCGGCCAGCGGTAGGTCGTGGTGGGGTGGGGGATGTGTTCGGCGACCACTCCCACGGCGGAAGACCCGTCGTAGAGGGTGATCTTGTAGGTCCCGGAGGAAATCCCGGAGGTGTGCCAGCTGATATTCTGCTGCCGGCCCCGGCCCCAGCCCTCGCCGCCGTTGGGAGCGGTGACCCGCAGTGACCGCTCGGGATCGGGGATGGATCCGCCGGCCTCGGAAATGGTGAAGGCGGAATCGGAATAATCCCAGGTCGGGGAATCGTACAGCCGGACCCGGATCCGGTAGTTGTCTCCCGGGGGCACGGAGCCGTGGGCCAGGCGGCCCACCTCCCAGTTTACAAAGCGGGTGCCCAGGGGCACGTTGTAACTGATGTGCCCGACCTGGGTGGAACCCTGGTAGAGCTGAACCACGATATGTCCGCCGGACAGGCCGCGCTCGGTCCAGGTGATCCGGAAGGCGGAGCCCATCTCCAGGTCTTCCCCCCCGTTGGGGGCGGTTACGGTGATATTCTGGCTGTACAGCATACCCGCGGCCAGAATCAAAAACAGGGCCAATGTTCTCGCGATATGGTTTTTCATCATCTGATCTCCTGTGATTTGGTTTTGGATCCCCCGGCCGGGTTCTGCCGCCCGCCCTCCCGGATGAACGGTCCCGCGCTGTTTGCCGGGCCGGGGGGAAAGGAAGGCAGGAACTTTGCCGCGTGGGATCGATCTTCTCTGCACATGTTTCTGGCGGAAGGACCGGGCAGGGGGCGAGCAGAAACGCCGGTATTGCCGCTTCCATCCTGACCCAATGGTAAAAGAGGGAAAAAGGAATGTCAAGAATAAAAATGAGGCCCAAAGGACGGTTTGACAAAGCCGGCCGGTTCTCTTATCATGAAAAGGAAGGCGATGGGGGACCCATCCCCCCATGGCCGGCGGAGTTCACTCTGGATGTGACCAAGTTGAAAAGAGACCATCGCCCCGGGCGATTGCTGCTGACCTTTCTGCTGGCGGCGTCCTTTCTGATTCTGGGAGCCCTGTGGGTGACCGGCCAGCGGTGGGATTTCCAGGACCATGCGGGCATGGAGTTGGGGGAGAGCGACGGGGGGCTGGAGATTACCGCCGTAAAAGAGGGAGGAATCGCCCAGCGGGCCGGCCTTCGGGCCGGGGACCGCCTCCTCGCTTTCCGGGGAGAGCCGGTTGACAGCTTCCCCCGTTACCGGGCGGCGGAACGGGACCGGTACCCGGCGCCCCGGGTCCGCCTGACGGTGCAGCGGCGGGGAACCCCCCGGACCGTCTACCTGGCCGTGGATTTCCAGTATCCCTGGCTGCAGACCGTCGCGGTGCTGCTCATCGTCTGCGTGTATTTGGGGATCGGATTTATATGCCTGTGGAAGGGCAAGCCGGACCTGAGGGTGCGGCTGCTGCTGATGATGACGATCCTGGCCTCGATCACGGTGATCGTTCCGGATTATTACGTTCATCAAAAGGGAGGACTGCTTTTTTCCCTGATCAATATCCTTCTCTATACCTCCTATGGAGCGCTGGTGGCAGTGGAACCGCACCTGGCCCTGGTGATTCCGGAGAAAAAAGCCTTTATCCGGCGGCATCCCGGCTGGCTGAAAGCCCTGTATTTTTTGGGCGGTCTGTTCACGCTGCAATTTGTCCTGGATTACTTCCACCGGCAACTGCCCGTTCCCCTGCCCATGGGAGTGCTGGGGGGGATCAAGATATTTTTTATCGCCAGCTACCAGCTGCTGGTTCCCCTGGGGGTATTTGCGATTCTCCTGCATACCTTCGGTACCACTGCGGCGGGGGTGAAAAAAATCCAGACCAAGATCGTTCTGTTCGGGGTTTTTCCCTGGATGGTCAGCATGGTGGCCAGCGCCCTGTTCAACCTGTTCACCGGGCAGATTCCCGGGATCCTGGTTTTTGTCAATCTGCTGTGCATCATTCCCGTGCCCTTCGCCTTTCTGATCGCCATCTTCAAATTCCGGCTCTTTGACGTGGAACTGGTCATCCGCAAAAGCCTGGTGTACGGCCTGCTGACCGGACTGCTGTTTCTGGTCTATTACGGCACCATCGGGATCGGAAGCGGCCTTTTTTCCCTGGTCTTCACCCCCGGACATTCTCTCTGGGTGGTGGCCGTTGCCACTCTCCTGCTCGGGTTGCTGTTCAATCCCCTGCGCAAAAAAATCCAGTGGCTGGTGGACAGGTTCTTTTACCCGGAAAAATTTCACCTGCGCCGCAGCCTGCCGGAACTGTCCAAGGAGGTGGCCTCCGTCACCACTCTCCGGGACCTGGTCTCCCGGATCCTGGAAAATTTGAGTACACTGCTCCATATGAAGGAGGCGGCCTTTCTGCTGGCCGACGAAAAACAGGAAAAATTCAACCTGGTGCAGACCGGCGGAAATCTGGCCGGGCGGGGATTGGAGCGGGAGATCATCTTTCCGGCCTCCGACCCGGTGATGACCCGGATCGCCCGCCACAAAAAACCCCTGACCCGGAGCGAACTCTACCGGCAGCTGGAGACGGATCATGATTTCCGGCTGGAAAAGCTCCAGGCCGGGATCATCGTTCCCTTTCACCTCAAGGAAAACCTGGTGGCCGCGCTGTTGCTGGGAGGAGAAGAAGGAGAGAGGAAACTGGCCCGGGAGGACCGGGACCTGCTGGCCATTTTCGCCAACCAGGTGGCGGCGATGCTGGAAAACGCCCGCCTGTTTCAGGCCGCCACCTGCGATGACCTGACCGGTCTGTACCGGCGTCACGTGTTTGAACGGGTGTTAAAGAGGGAGATCGAGCGCTGCCGGCGTTTCCGCCATCCCATGGTGGTGGGGATGGCCGACATCGATCATTTCAAGCGAATCAACGATACGATGGGCCATGCCGCCGGGGACATCGTGCTCAAGAAGATCGCCTTTTTGATCAATTCCAACATCCGCAACATCGACTGCCTGGCCCGGTACGGCGGGGAGGAATTCGTTTTCCTGCTGCCGGAGACCGGGCTGGCCGCCGGCAGGCGAATCAGTGAAAAACTGCGCCGGCTCGTGGCCGAAAGTTCCTTCGGGCTGCCGGCCCCAACTTCCGAAAAACCGGTCACCATCAGCATCGGCCTCACCTGCTGGAGAGGGACCGGGAAGGGCGGAACCGTGGAAGATCTGCTGGCCGCCGCCGACCGGGCCCTGTACCGGGCCAAGAACCGGGGCCGCAACCGCACCGAGGTCCATTCCCCGGAGGCGGCGGAATGAACCCGGGGATTTACCGTCTTTTACTGGGGATCTTTGGTCTTTTCGCGATCGCGGCCTTCGGGGTACTGTGGGTGGTTCCCGCTCCTTACGGGAGGTTCCTTAAGAGGCGCTGGGGACCGGTGCTGGACAGCCGGACCGGCTGGCTGCTCATGGAAACCCCCGCCGCCCTGGTCTTTGGGCTCCTGTTTTTGACCTGGCAGGGAAGCGTGCAACCGGCGCCCCTGATTTTCTTTTTCCTGTGGGAGGCCCATTACCTGCAGCGGGCCTTTGTGTATCCTTTCCTGCTCCGGCGGAACCGCAACCTGCCCCTGGTGGTGGTGGCGATGGGCTTTGTTTTCAACCTGGTCAACGGTACCCTCCAGGCCGGCTGGATTGCCCGCATGGCCCCGGCGGGTTTTTATGGAACCGGCTGGCTGACGGACTGGCGCTTTATCACCGGGACCGCATTATTTGGGATGGGCTACGGTATTAACCGCTGGAGTGACCGGAAACTGAGGCGGCTGCGCAGTCCCGGTGAAAAGGAATACCGGATTCCCCGCGGCGGTCTTTATCGACACATATCCTGTCCCAATTACCTGGGGGAGATCATCCAGTGGTCAGGCTGGGCCCTGGCCACCTGGTCCCCGGCCGGCCTGGCCTTTGCCCTGTGGACGGTGGCCAACCTGCTGCCCCGGGCGGTTTCCCACCACCGCTGGTACCGCCGGCATTTCCCCGACTATCCCCCCGACCGCAAAGCCCTGATCCCCTTCATCCTGTAAACGATCCCCCTGAAGGTTTTGACAGTTTTCCGCGCAACTGTTAATTTTGTATTACCTAATCTGAAGGAGACCGGAGATGAATGGACCCCATGGACCGGGTGGACGGGATGGAGACCCTCCCGGCAGGGATAGCGGGCGGGAGCTGATCCCCAGGCATGGCGGGTACCGAAAATTGAAAAGTTTTCAGGTCGCCCGGCTGGTCTACGATGTCACCGTCCGCTTCTGTGACCGGTACATCAGCCGGCGCAGCCGTACCCGTGACCAGATGGTGCAGGCGGCCCGGTCGGGAGTGCAGAATATCGCCGAAGGCAGCAAGGCATCCGGCACCTCAAAGAAGACCGAGCTGAAGCTGACCGGCGTCGCCCGGGCCAGCCTCGAGGAACTGCGGCTGGATTACGAGGATTATCTCCGCCAAAACGGCTACCGGGAATGGAGCCGGGAGGATCCCCGCCGGGATTCCCTGATCGGTCGCCGGTGTCAGACCGCCGACCAGGTGGCCCGCTGGGTAAAGGAGGTCCGCCGGCGGGAGCAAAAAATGTCCACGCGGTCTACCGGGTCCACCCCGTCCCCCTACGCAGAACTTTCGGCCAACGCCGTACTGGTGCTGATCACCGTGGCCGCCACCCTCCTGGACCGGCAGATGGCGGCCCAGGCGAAGGCCTTTGAGCGGGAAGGCGGATTTACCGAGCGCCTCTACCGCCACCGGCAGAAAGCCCGAAGAAAACAGAAAAAATTCCGGTAACCTCCTGTCAAGGTCGAAAATCACTCGGTTGCGCTCGAGTTAAAATAGACCTTTTGGATGATCTTGCAGCCAAACAGAAGAAAACAAGGTCGCGAAATCAGATCATATGTCCGCAAACATACGGACGATAAAGAAAAATGAAAAAACGCGCCACCACTATTGACCACAACCTTCTGATGGATGACCCTGAGAACGGTTTCAAACCATGGGTAACAGAGTAGTGTCAGAACATGGGTAACACTTATTCCATTGAACCGTCTCCTCCGGGCTCTGAATTCCTTCTTAAAAACTCAAAAACTCAACCACCGTCCCCGGTCTTTATGTCTACTCCTTTGACAATAAACTGCTGGCGGAGTATGATCATGACGGAAATTGTGTGAGGGAGTATATTTACGTGGGCAACCGGCTGCTGGCGGAATACCGGCCCCAGGAGGAGGCGGGGGAGCGGTATTTCTACTACATGAGCGACCAGGTGAACTCCACCCGGGTGGTGACCGATGAGGACGGCAACGAGGTCTATGCCGCGGCTTACGGGCCCTTCGGGGAGCTGCAGAAGACCTGGGAGAACGATGTGATTCCCAACCTGAAATACTCCGGGAAGGAGCGGGAGGAGCAGACCGGTCTGGATTACTTCGGCGCGCGGTATTACGATCACACTTCGTATCGGTTCATCTCCCCCGACCCGGTCCGCAACCGGGACGAAGCCATCGGCAACCCCCAGCTGTGGAACCTTTACGCTTTCTGTCGGAATAACCCCGTCACCTACCTGGATCCGGATGGGAGGGAAGTTCAAATAATGGATGAAGTTTCTTTTAGAAATGTCCGTAATTCTATTCAGGATAGAACTGCTCGTTCAAGTATTGATAAGGATCCTAAAGGATTTATCAAAAAGAATCTGATTAACTCCATCCAATCCAAGAACAGTAATTTCAATGCATTGAAAAGACTGGTTAACAGTGATATGTTAATCCAGATTCACGCTTCGAACGATGTTACTTATTATAATAACGGCAGTAACCAAAAACAGTACCTACCACTAAATGAAAATTGGTCGGGGATGACAGTTTTTCCCAACAGCAGTGATGCACCCTGCGTCAACATGTCAAATATAATAAGTATCTATGTATCCACAGATGTAAGTGTATCAGAGGCAGCAAGGACTCTGGCACACGAGCTGTACGGGCACGCCTTCTTGTACACCCTTGGATTGCCTTATATTCATGATCATAGATTTGTAAATATATATACAAATCACATTGATCTTATGGAGTACTGATGATGAATAACAGAAATTGTTTGATCTTCATACTGTTTATTATCTTTTGTGGCTCCTTGATATGTGGGAACGAGACATATAAGGATAGTTTTTCGGAGCTAATCGATGCGATATACAACAGTGAGTATACCAAAGTCCACCGGTTATTAAGACAAGGCGTAGACCCCAACCCCAGGGATGAATCCGACGAATGTCCACTGATAATTGCAGCAAACAATTTGGTAGATCAAAAAATGGTAAGATTGTTATTGGAAAATGGCGCAGATGTAAACCAAACCAGCGAGATTTATAATAGCAATACTGCTCTAATGCTCATTATGAACCTTTATAATGAACCAATGGTTCACCTGTTAATCGAAGCGGGGGCGGATTTGAACCACCAGGATGAAAAAGGAATGACGGCCCTGATGTATGCCCAGGGACCGGAAATAACAAACCTGTTGATCCAGAAAGGGGCGCGACTGGATATCGTTGATTGTGAAGGCAGGACGGCCTTATTCCATGCGGTGATTGGAAACCGATATGAAAAAACAAAGTGCTTACTGGAAAACGGCGCTGAGGTGAATATCACTGACCACTACGGGTTAATCCCACTCGTGTATGCCTGGCACAAGGGGGATGATCCGATTGTGGAACTGCTAAGCAAGAGAAGTATAACCACGGATGAGTTTGATTTTCTGATCAATTGTATCCAGAATACTTTATCAAGGGATAATCTGCAAACGATTACGAGATGCGAAAACAAGGTGTTATTACGAAAAGGGCTGTTCTTTGCTCTGTATCATGGGAACCTGGAGCTCATAGAATATCTGAAGAACTGTCTTGATTTCAACAGGAGGATTGTATTTCTGGGCTACCATTCCTATCCCATTTACATCGCTATCGGTCGAAATAATTTGGAATTGGTTCAATATCTGGTGAAAATAGGAGTCGACCTTGGGCTTGAAGATCAAAAAGGGATTGACGTATTAAAATTCGCAAGATTCAGTGGTAAGCATCGAATTTATCTTTACCTGAAATCCATATTGAGTGAGGAGAAGGAATAAAGCCCTGTATGGAAATTCTTATTACATGAGCGACCCGGTGAACTCCACCCGGGTGGTGACCGATGAGGGCGGCAACGAGGTCTATGCCGCCGCCTACGGGCCCTTCGGGGAACTGCAGAAGACCTGGGAGAACGGGGTGACGGGGAAATGGGGCCGGCCATCTCGGGTGGCTGGGTATCGAAGCAACCGGTTTTTATTCAAATACTTCGTGGATTTGGGAGAAGTGCTTTATTTGAACCCGATCCGTTTCAGGGGTCAGGTTTCCGGAGTAGATGACATAGCCACCGGATGCCTTGGGGGTTATTTGATTGAAAACCTTTATGCCATGAATGAATTTTCTGGTAAAGGTTTTCGCGGATTTGATCTCAATGGGTATTAAGTGGTTGGCTTTCTTGTAAATCAGATCCACTTCATTCTTGTTGTTGTCTCGATAAAAATACAAATTGGGATCCAGCCCTTTGTTTAATCTTGATTTTACGGCTTCCATAACCACAAGATTCTCAAAAATGTTTCCGATTAACGGATCTCTTGCCACTTGATTGATGTCTTCAATCCCAAGAAGATACGTCACCAGGCCGATCTCTGTAAAGTATATTTTGGGTGATTTGACGATCCGTTTTCCAAAATTCTCATAATACGGGTATAGTTTGTAAACAATGAAAGACGCTTCCAAAATGGATAACCATTCCCGTAAGGTTGTGGAAGAAACCCCCACATCATTTGAAAGTGAACTCAAATTGATTAATTGTCCCACCCTTCCTGCCAGCAGTTTCAGAAATATTTCAAATTGGGATTTATTCTTAATGTGGATCATCTGCTGAATATCTCTTTCCACATAGGTCTGGAAATAGTTTCGATACGCCCGTAAAGGATTGAGATTATCTTTATAAATTCTCGGGAGAAATCCTTTATAGATGTATTGGTCTCTGTTTTGTTTGAGATTTGCCTTTTCCAATTCATGAATGGAAAGGGGAAGCAAATGCAACAGTGCGGTTCGGCCGGCCAGGGACTGGGTAATCGCTTGATTCAGACCCAATTGATGGCTGCCGGTCAGGATGAACATCTCCTTTTCCTCTTTTTCATCGACAATTGTCTGGATAAATGACAATAATCCCGGTACCCGCTGCACTTCATCAATGATGACGGGACAGTTAAATTCTTCAAAGAAGGCATTGGGGTCATCGGATGCCAGTTCCCTGATTTCAGGGTTTTCGAGATTGCAGTAGGTATAATCGGGAAAAACCATCTTTGTCAGTGTTGTCTTGCCTGACTGTCTTGGGCCGGTTATCGTGACCACCGGGAACATCGAAGATAAATTCTTCAGCTCCCGGCTGATGTCTCTTTTAATTTTCATGAATTCATTCTACCATTATTTATACAAATTACAAGTTGTACTTGAAATTTGTATGGACCATCCGGTGGCGGAGGAGAAGGGTTTGTAATCGGGGACGGCAGTTGAGTTTGTTTCTTCCAGCCTGTTTGATGGATATACAGATATGCCCCAACCTATTTGGTTCTGAGCACCGTAGTAATTAAGGCCTGTCGGATTGAAAAAGTTCAGATTCATACTGGACTCTGAGTCTGAGTGTCCGTGTTGATGATACTCGTTGGATATATAAGGAAAAAAGTATGTGGGAATGAGAGAAGAGCCTTTCAAAATACCCGGGTGAGAATAAAAGCGGGATGAGCAAATTAATCCATACCCCGAATTTCACAACAGGTAATAATAGCTGTACGAGAATTCTGAAGCTCTCAGCTACTGTCAGGCAAATTCCTTCGATTGACAAATATCCCCTTCTTGGCTATAATTGCCCTGAATGCGCCTGTAGCTCAACGGATAGAGCGCTTGACTACGAATCAAAAGGTTGGGGGTTCGAATCCCTCCGGGCGTATTCTTTTTTCCCCTTTGAGGAGATCCGGCATGACAAACAAACCCCCCAAGGACGACCAACCCTTTTTTACCGCCGATCCCGCCATCGACGTCCGTCAGATCATGGCGGATGTCGAGCAGCGGATCCGGGAAAAGAAGGAATCCGGGGTCCTGCGGGACAAGGACATCAAAGAGATCGAGAGGATGGAGCTGGACGCCTACCCGGATTTCCAGGATATCCCCCACGTTTTCGAATCCCATCTCTACACCCCGGAAAAACTGGACCACAGCCATTTCCATCCCGGTGAAGAGGGGGAAAAGGGACTGATCAAAAAGGGGATGGGAAAAGTCCGCCGGCTGCTGGCCCCCCTGATCCGCTTCATGCTCCGGCCCCATTTGAAGGAATTTGTCTGGATGAACGAGCTCAACAAGCATTACATTCAGCTTTTGCACAACAGCGCCCACAACCTGATCATGGAGCTGACCAAGCTGAAAATCGAGGAAGAGACCCTCAAGACCAAGGTCAAGACCCTGGAAGACCGGATGGAATTTCTGGAAAAACGCCAGCGGTTCATCGAAAAAGAGGCCGACCGGTAATGGAGATCCACCAGTTCCTCACCTCCTTTGCCTACGGGGACGCCATCGGCAACGAGGCGGTCCAGATCCAAACGGCCCTGCAAAAGAGGGGATACCGGTCAGAGATCTTCTCCCTTTTTTACCATCCCCGCTACGCCGACCGGATCCACAACTACCTGGAATACGACCGCTATTCCAGCCCCGAAAACATCGCCATCTTTCATTTTTCCATCGGCTCCCCGGTGACCCGCAAATTCCTGCAGGTGCCCGATAAAAAGGCGATCATCTACCACAACATCACCCCCTATCACTTTTTCGTCGACTTTCACCGGGGCCTGGCCAAGGACTGCTACAAGGGCCGGATCGAGCTGAAAAGCATCCGGGATAAGGTGGACCTGGCCCTGGGAGACTCGGCCTACAACGAGCGGGAGCTGAAGGAAGCCGGGTTTAAACGCACCGGGGTGCTGCCCCTGGTGATGGATTTTGCCAAATTCGACGCCCCCCCCCGCCCGGCCCTGAAGGCGGTGTTCGGCGACGGGAAAACCAACATCCTGTTCGTGGGCCGGATCATCCCCCACAAGAAGGTGGAGGATGTGATCAAGATCTTTCACCTCTACCAGCGCTATTTCAACGCCAATTCCCGGCTGATGATCGTGGGGGAAGGGCGGGGCTTTGAACGCTACCTGATCTCCCTCAATCGCCTGATCGGAGAACTGCGGGTGCCCAATGTTTTTTTCAGCGGCCATGTTCCCGACGATGAGCTGGTCTCTTATTATCACCTGGCGGACCTCTACCTGCACATGTCGGAACACGAGGGATTCTGCGCCCCGGTGCCCGAGAGTTTCTATCTGAAAAAACCGGTGATCGCCTACGATGCCGGCGCGGTCCGGGAGACCATGCAGGGCGGCGGCATCCTGGTCACCAGAAAATCCCACCTGAAGATCGCCGGCCTGATCGACCGGATCCTCACCCGCCCGGAATTGAAAGAGCAGATCCTGGAAAAACAGTCCCGGGTGGTAAAAGGGTATTTCCAGGACCGGACCGGGGACATCCTCCTGGAACGGTTACAGCCCCTCATGACTCGATGATCCCCTACAACTCCCTGATCGTCCGTTACAGCGAGATCGGCCTGAAGGGCAAGAACCGCCGCTGGTTCGAATCCCGGCTGGCGGAGGATATCAAACGGAACCTGTCGGCCCAGGGAATCACGGGCTTTCAGGTCCGTCTGAAACGGGGCCGGATCTATGTGGAGGATCTTGCCCGGCCGCTGTCCCTGGACCGGGTATTCGGCGTCCATTCCTTCAGCCCGGCGGTGCAGATTCCCAAGGACTACCGGCGGCTGCGGGAGGGGGTCGCCGGCCTGACCGGGGAGGTGCAGAGGGCCGGCAGTTTCCGGGTCAGCTGCCAGCGGCTGGACAAGGGATTTTTCAAAACCTCGGTGGAAGTGGAACGGGAAATGGGAGCGGTCCTCTTTGAAGCCACCACGGTGCCGGTGAAACTGAAGGATCCGGAACTCAACCTGCAGATCGAGATCGGAGAAACGCACATCTACCTCTTCTGGGACAAGATACCGGGACCCCGGGGCCTGCCCTACGGCACCGCCGGCCGGCTGGTATCCCTGATCTCCGGGGGAATCGACAGCCCGGTGGCCACCTACCTGATGATGAAGCGGGGGGTGGAACCAGTGCTGCTGCACTTCAAAATCGGGGAGGACGATTACCGCAAGGTGATCCGGCTCAAGGAAAGGCTGGAGGAGTATACCGGCGGCCGGTCCCTGGAACTGGTGGTGATCGACCGGCATACCCAGTTTGAGGGGAAGTTTTCCGACCTTTATTCCAGCGAGACCTTCCATCCCTACATCTGCCTGATCTGCAAGCACCTGATGCACCGGCTGGCCGGCCGGCTGGCGGAGGAAAAGGAGGCCCTGGGCATTATCACCGGAGACAACCTGGCCCAGGTGGCTTCCCAGACCCTGCCCAACCTCTTTGCTTATAAGAAGGGACTTGCCAGTCCGGTCTACAGTCCCCTGATCGGGTTTGAAAAGGAAGATATCGTCAAGCTGGCCAGAAAGATCGGAACCTACGAGATCTCCATCGCTCCCGCCGCCGACGGCTGTATTCCCCCCCGACGGCCCAAAACCGCGGTATCCGCCCGGCGATTGCGGGAAATCCTCCAGGCCGCGGGTCTCTGACCCTCCGGAAAATCACAGGATTGTCCGGCCTTTTTCCAGGTTTTCCTCTTTGAGAAAGTCGGTGGAGATCACCTTGTACTTGTACGCGGTGTTGTTGTAGGCAAACCCGTTGTTGTACAGGTGCAGGGCCTGCAGGATATTGCCCTTGGTGTGGTAGAGATACTGCTTGAAAATCCGGATCCCCAGCTCCACGTTGTAGGCCATGTCGAATATGCGGTCAAAATCGATATCCAGTTCCTTCTTCCATACCTTGTAGTTGATCTGCATCAGGCCGTAGGCCCCCTTGCCGGAGACGGCCAGGGGATTGAAGGCGCTCTCGATTTCGATGATGCTCAGGACCAGCAGGGGATCGATATTCAATTCCTTGCTCTTCTGGTAGACCACGTCGGAAACGGCGGAGAACCGGGGATACTTGCGGGTGAGCACGTCTTCCTTGAATTTGTAGAGGTCGAAATTGCCCAGGTTCTTCTGCATCTTGCTCATCTTGATCTTGTAGGCCAGAATACTGTGATTCTGCTCATCAATTATCTTCTGGTTGGCAACGAATTTCTGGCCCAGAACCAGCAGGCTCAGAATCAGCACCATGGAGACGAACATCCAGATGTTCATCACCCGTACCAGTTTCTTATAGTTCATTTTTTTTCTCCCGGATCAATAAACACGAGATTTTACTGAATAAATCCGGCGGTGTCAACCGGAATTGAAAAAATCCGATGAATTTCTTAACCATTTCTTACCCCCTTTGCGGCCGTATTATACCCGGCCCGGCCCGGGCCATTTAAAATAGTACGGTATCCTGGCGCTCATCGGCCTGGTTTTCGGATGGGACGGATCCGAAGATCAGCGGTTGACGGGAAGCAGGTTGATCAGCATGATCCGCACTCCCAGCTCCCGTTCATCCGCGCTGTCTTCGACCCGGGCGGGAACGAAGGTCTGGTTGGTGTTGATCCCGATGATGAATTCATCGCCTTCTCCCAGGTCTTCTTTTTTCAGCCGGTAAACCTTCTGGAAAATATTCTGGTCGGGATTGAACCGGTCGATCGGGGTGCCCTGGATCAGGATCTCCACTTCCTGGCCTTCCAGGAGGTCTGCCCGTACCTGACCGTAGACATGCAATTCCAGGTCCTGGTGCATGTTGTCGGCGATCAGGTCCGCTTCCTGCTTGGTCCAGCGCCAGCTGCACTTCCAGGGATCCACGGTCTGGTACTCCATGGTTTCCTCGGGATACCAGCCCCGGGCATAGGTGATCTTGGGGTAGTCCATGGGCCGGGGGTTGATCTTCAGCTCTTTGCGTAACAGGGTTTTTTTGCTGTCCGCCCGATCGGGATGGTAAATGCCGGCGCTGAGGATGATGGTCTCCTGGCTCCCGTAATCAAGGCTCAGGTAGTCGATGAAGTTGGGGATGTACAGATCTTCATGGGTATAGGCCAGGGTGGCGCCGGGCTTCCAGTCGGCGGCTTTCCAGGGCAGGGGATGATCATCCTGCAGCAGCATCATGTCAGTGGATTCCTGCCAGAAATGCACGAAGACCTGGTAATCGGGATCGTATTCAAAAATGCCTTCTTTCAATTTCCAGTTATAGGATATGTCGGTAAAAATATTGCTGTATAAGGGGGTATTAAATTCGACGTTCAGCTCGGCCTGGTCGGTATCCAGCCGGGGTTGGCAGGCAAGCAGGAAAACCAGGAGCGCGGGGAGAGTCAGGAGCAACCGGGTTTGTTTTTTCATTTAAAACCTCCTATCCATCAATTTTGCCCGTATTATAGCACATTTTGACTTTTTTTGGAAGCCTTTGGCCCGGAAAAATCCTTGCATTATCGGGGATGAAGGCCTATAATCGGGGCAAGGAGACCGATGAAACCGATCCGGGCCGTACAGGTGGTGGGATTTAAGAAAAGCGGCAAAACCAGCCTGATTCAACAGCTGGTTTCGGCCTTGAAAAAGAGAGGGATAGGGGATATCGCCGTGATCAAGCATGGTCGGGGGAATATCCGGCGGCCCGATGACGACACCGGCCGGCTGTTTGAGAATGCTTCCCGGGTGACGGGGGTCTTCGATGACGCCCTGTTGCGGATGCAGCGGGAAAGGACCGGCTACACCCGGCTGATCCACCAGGTCCAAGAGCCGGTGGTGATCATCGAGGGGTACAAGCAGTTCAAAACCTGCCCCCGCATCCTCTGTCTGCGCGACCGGGAGGAGATTTCCCGCCTCTCCGCCGGGGTGGAACTGGGCTGCTACAGTGAGGTTTTGAAGGGGCCGAAGATATGGGGGCCGCCGGATATCGATGACCTCGCCCGGCAGGTCTGGGAGCGGGGATTCCTGCTGCCCAATCTGAACTGTGGAAAGTGCGGAGAGCCGGACTGCGCCCACCTGGCGGCCGCGGTTTTGAAGGGGAAACGAGAGGCCCGGCAGTGCGTGTATCTTTCGGAAAAGGAGGACCTGGAACTTTGGGTCCGGGGAGAGATGGTGGCCCTCAATCCCTTTGTTTCCACCACCCTGAAAAACACCCTGGCCGGTTTTCTGCAATCCCTGAAGGGGATGGCCCGGGGGGAGGTGGAGATTCGGTTCAGGCTGGAACCGGATCGAAGGCCAGAGGAGTAATGGTCATGAAGAGGTTTTTTCGATTGCGGGAAAATCAAACCAGCGTACGCCGGGAGGTCGGCGGCGGGCTGGTGACCTTCATGACCATGGCCTATATCATTTTCGTGCAGCCCGGCGTGTTGTCCATGGCGGGCATGGATTTTGATGCGGTGATGGTGGCCACCTGCCTGGCGGCGGCCCTGGCCACCATCCTGATGGGGGTGCTGGCCAACTATCCCATCGCCCTGGCCCCGGGGATGGGGGAGAACTTTCTGTTTGTCACCGTTTCCGCCCTCACCATCAGCGGGATTCCCCTCGGATGGCGGGGCGCCCTGGCGGCGGTTTTTCTTTCCGGTCTGGTGTTCCTGCTGCTCTCCCTGCTGAAAGTGCGCAAACGGCTGGTCGACGCCATTCCCGATTCCATGAAACACGCCATCGCCATCGGGATCGGACTCTTTATCTCCTTCATCGGCCTGGAATGGGCGGGGATCGTGATCAAGAATCCCGCGCCCGATGCCATGCTGATGATGGGGGACCTGAGCCAGAAGCCGGTGTTGCTGTCCCTGTTCGGCATCGTGGTGCTGGCGATCCTTTTCAGCCGGAAGGTGAAAGGGGCCATTTTGTGGGGAATCCTGCTGACCGCCGCCGGGGGGGTGCTCTTTGGAATCATCCGGTACCAGGGGGTCCTCGCCCCTCCTCCTTCCCTGGCCGCAACCGCCTTCCAACTGGATTTTTCCCGGTTTTTTACCCTGGATTTTCTGATCATCGCCCTGCTTTTCCTGTTCATGGACCTGTTCGATACCATCGGCACCCTGATCGCCACCGCCAGCCAGGCCGGGTTCATCAAAAACGGAAAGCTGCCCCGGGCGGAGCGGGCCTTTGCCGCCGACGCGTCCGGCACCCTGGCCGGATCCCTGCTGGGCACCTCCACGGTCACCAGCTTTATCGAGAGCACCACCGGGGTTAGCCACGGGGCCCGGACCGGCCTGGCCAGCCTGGTGACCGGCGGCCTTTTTCTGCTGGCCACCTTTTTCAGCCCCCTGGTGAGAATGATCGGGGAGGGAATCCCCACGGCCCAGGGAACGCTGCTGCACCCGGTGACCGCGCCGGTGCTGGTGCTGGTGGGCTGCCTGATGTTTCGGGGAGTGAAGAAAATTCCCTGGGATCAGATCGATGAAGCGATTCCCGCTTTTCTGGTGATCATCGGCATGCCCCTGCTGTACTCCATCGCGGACGGAATGGCCATCGGGTTCATTCTCCATCCCCTGCTGAAACTGATCCGGGGGAAGGGACGGGAGGTCAGCGGCATCTCCTGGGCCCTTTCGCTGATGTTCCTGTTTTTCCTGGTCTCCCGGATCATCCTGTTGTAACCCCGGCGGTGGCCCTGGTGAAAAAGAGATGAAAACGGGCAGTTACCGTTTCACGGCACCCACCGCCGACATCGGACTGGCGGTGCGGGCCCCGGACCGGCGGGGGCTTTTTGTCCAGGCCTTTCGGGGGACATTGCACCTGGCCCTGGGATATTCTCCCGCCCCGCAAATCGGAAAGACCGGCGCCCTGCCGGTCCGTTTTTCCGGGGACGGATACGAGAATCTGCTGGTGCTGCTGCTGTCCGACCTGATCTACCGGCTGGACACCGATTCCCTTCTGCCGGCGGACCTTCGGGTCACCGGCCTGGATTCCGGTCAATTTTCCGGGATGATCACCCAAATCCCCCGGGTCGGATGCCTGGCGCGGGCCATCAAGGCGGTCACCTATCACGGGCTGAAAATCAGAAAGCAGCCGGCCGGCGGTTATGCCGCCCGGATTATTTTCGATGTGTAGGAGGGTAAGATGGAGATCAGGGATTTTCAATCGGAAGGACCGCACCGGTGGGTCTATCCCCGGGGACGGGATTCCGCCATGACCGTGGATGCCTGCGTGTTTGCTTCCGAAGAGATCCTGGGGCGGGCGGTAGCGGACGGGGCCATCCGGCAGGTACTCAACGTGGCCTCCCTCCCGGGTGTGATCTCCTGCTCCCTGGCCATGCCGGATATCCATTTCGGTTACGGATTCTGCATCGGGGGGGTGGCGGCCTTCGATGCCCGGGAGGGAATCGTTCTGCCGGGGGGGGTGGGATATGATATCAACTGCGGGGTCCGGCTGGTGGCCACCTCGATCCCGGCCGGGGAAATTCGAAGGGCGATGGAGCCGCTGGGAAGCGCGGTTCTCGCCCGGATTCCCACCGGAGTGGGAACCCGGTCCCTCCGATCCCTTTCCAAGAAGCAGTTTGAAAGGGTGCTGCGCCGGGGCGCCCGGATGGTGGTGGAGGAGATTGCCGGGGATATTGGGGACCTGGATTTTATTGAATCCGGGGGGGCGCTGGCTTTTTCGGATCCCGGGGTAATCAGCCCCCGGGCCCTTACCCGCGGCCGGGGGCAGCTGGGTTCCCTGGGGGCCGGCAATCATTTCATTGAATTCGAAGTGGTGACCGATATTTTCGATCCACCCGCCGCAGCGGCCTTCGGGATATCCCCCGGCCAGGTGGTCATCATGATCCATACCGGATCCCGGGGCTTCGGACACCAGGTGGCCACCGATTATATCGAAAGGATTCGCCGAAAGAACCCCCCGGTGGATCTGAAGGACAAGCAACTGATTTACGCCCGTATCGGGTCCCCCGAGGGCCGGGATTACCGCGCGGCCCTCAACGGCGCCTCCAATTTCGCCTGGGCCAACCGGCACCTGATCATGGAAGACCTGATCGCCATCCTGGAGAGTTACTTTCACTCTTCCCGGGGGAAACTGGGGATCCGGCTGGTGTACGATCAGGCCCATAATATCGCCAAGGAGGAGAGTCATTCGATCGGGGGACGGTCCCGGTCGGTGCTGGTGCATCGCAAGGGCGCCACCCGGGCCTTCCCGCCTGGACATCCTTCCCTGCCCGACGCCTATCGGGCGGTGGGACAGCCGGTGATCATCCCCGGAAGCATGGGAGAGGGTTCTTACCTGCTGCGGGGCACCCGGGAAGGGATGGCGCTGGCCTTTGGAACCGCGCCCCACGGGGCCGGCCGCAGCATGAGCCGCAAGCAGGCCCTGCATCATTCCGAGGGAAGAGACATACCCGGGGAACTGGATGAGAAGGGAATCCGGGTGCTTTCCCATTCTTCCCGGGGAATCCGGGAGGAGATGCCCGCCGCCTACAAGTCCATCGATGAAGTGGTCCGGGTGACCGCTGAAGCGGGATTGGCCGCCCGGGTGGCCCGGATGAAACCCCTGCTGGTCATCAAGGGATGAACCAGGGTGGGAGGGGAGGTTTTCCGGGAGAGGATATTTTCCCTCCGGACCGCGAAGTGATATAATAGACCATGCGCCCCAACAAAGACCAGTATTACCTGAATATTGCCCAGGTGGTATCCAGCCGCTCCACCTGCCTGAAGGTCGCCATCGGAGCGATCATCGTCAACGAGGACCAGATCATTGCCTCCGGATACGTGGGGGCGCCCCGCAAGACCAAGAGTTCCCTGGAACACGGGCAGTGCCTGCGGGAAAAAATGGCCATTCCCTCCGGCCAGCGGTACGAACTCTGCCGGTCGGTCCACGCCGAGCAGAATGCCATCATCAATGCCGCCCGGGCCGGGGTCAGTCTGTACCGGGGAACCATGTACATCTACGGGGAAAAAAAACCGGACGGGAAGGTACTCAACGCCTTTCCCTGTTTTATCTGCAAAAAGATGATCATCAACGCCGGCTTGTCCCGGGTGGTCTGTTCCGTCGACGATCCCGACCGTTCCTTCCGGGAATTTATGGTGGATGACTGGATCCGGGAGTGGCAGGAACGGGATATCATCAATGACCGCTACCAGTACGGGAAAGAGTGAATGGAGCCCCAGGGTCTGCATATCGGACTGACCGGCGCCATGGGCAGTGGCAAAGGGGAGGTGATCCGGATTCTCCGGTCCCGGTCCTTTGCTCCCATTTCCCTTTCCGATATCGTGCGACGGGCAGCGGCCCGCGCGGGGGGAGCGGCGGATCGCCGCCTCCTGCAGGATATCGGCAACCGCCTGCGGGAAAAGGAAGGCGCCGGGGTGCTGGGCCGCCGGGTCCGGGAGACCATCCTGGCCCGATCGCCGGGTCGCTGGGTAATCGACGGAATCCGCAACCCGGCCGAGGTTGCGGAGTTGCGAAAGCTTCCCCGCTTTTTTCTGGTGGGGGTCGCCGCCGCCCGCCCGGTGCTGCTGGAACGCATCCTGCGCCGCCGTCGGGATACCGACCGGACCGACCGGACCCGGATCGAGGAGCGGTTGAACCGGGAGTGGGGCCGGGGGGAACCCCCGGGCGGTCAACAGGTGGGTCGCTGCATGGAAATGGCCGATTTTACCCTGGATAACGACGGTTCCCTGCCGGAATTGCGGGAGAAAGTCGGTGATATATTACAGTCTATTCTGGAGAAAGCACCATGACAGGTAAACCAAGAATTGCGATTTACCCGGGATCCTACGATCCGATCACCAAGGGACACATCGATATCATCCACCGGGGGTTGAAGCTGTTTGACCGGATCATCGTGGCCACCCTGAAAAATCCCGCCAAAACCTACCTGTTCAGCCTGCGGGAACGGCTGAGGATCTTGAAGCATATCTTCGGAACCGAGGAAAATATCGAGGTCGACTACTTTGAAGGCCTGCTGGTGGATTACCTGAAGAAAAAAAAAGCCGCTGCCGTGGTCCGGGGCCTGCGGGCCATTTCCGATTTTGAGATCGAATTCCAGATGGCCCTGATGAACCGGAACATCGATCAGGACCTGGAAACCATATTCCTGGTGCCCTCGGTGGGCTATTCCTTCCTCAGTTCCAAGCTGGTCAAAGAGATCTACCAGCTGGGGGGCGAGGCCCGGGGCCTGGTTCCCGACATCGTGGACCGGGAGTTGAAGAAGAAATACCGGAAAGGATGACCGGCGGTTAAAACCGGGGGGGGTGAAACCCGAACCCCGGAAAACGGTGTCTACCTGTTCGGGGATATGGACACCGGAGCCCCATGCCCTGACCGAAATTTGAAACCCCGGGGAAAATATTATATAATTGCCCTGTGAAAATGCCAGTGAAAAAATCCGCTCAGCCCCTTAAAAACCGTCTCCGGACGGGATGGCCGCTGTTTGCCCTGGCGCTGGCGGTGTTCTGGTTCTGCGGCCCCGATCCGGCGGAAGGAGACCGGTCGCAGCATTCCGCCGGCCGGGAGGAGACGGTCGATCCCGTTTTTCAACAGGTGATTTTGACCGTTCAGGGGAAACCCTATCGCAACCTGGATTTCAGGGATTATTACCAGGTCCGTTACGCCCGGCTGCAGTCCCAGGCCTTCGCCGGGGAAGTGCTGCGCAGTATTTTTGAACAGTTCGTCAGCCGTACCCTGTTGCTGACCCGCCTGAGGGAGGAGGGATTCACCGTTGCTCCCGGGGATGTTGAACGGTATGTGAAGAGTTTCAAGACCTCGCCGCAGACCCGCGTTGAGGAAATCAAGAACGACTTTCTCATCCAAAAATACCTGGTGGACAGGGTCTACCGGGATATCGAGGTTTCAGAGAGCGAGATCCTCGATTACTACCAGAAACACCGGTCCGATTACCGGCGCAAGGAGCAGGTGCTGGTTTACCAGATCAAGACCAACACCAGCCAGGAAGCCCTGGAGATCCGCCACCTGCTGTTAAAGGATCCGGACCGCTTCGAGGAGCTGGCCCGGGAACGCTCGGTTTCCCAGGATGCCCGGGACGGGGGGAGAATGGGGTATTTTGAAAAGGGAACCCTGCCCAAGGTGATCGAAGACACCGTTTTCTCCCGGCGTCGGAATGATCTCAGTCAGATCGTGGAAACCCCCTACGGGTTTCATATTTTCAAGGTAACCGATCGCAAACGACCCGGGACCCTGCCGCTCTACCAGGTATCGGAAGAGATCCAAAAAATCTTGTATCATGAAAAAATCAGTGCCCGGAAACAGGAACTGATCGAGTCATTGAAGAAACGGTACCAGGTGCAGGAGGATTTTGCCAGCCTGTACCTGCTGGATGAAAAATTCAAGCAGTCAAAAGGAGCGTCCGTGCAATGAAAAATGTCCCCTTGTATATCCCATTTCTATTGATTTCTCTCCTGACCGCCGGTCTGCGCGGAGAGGTGATTGAAAAGATTTACGCCGTGGTGGAAAACGAGATGATCACCCAGTCGGAATACCTCAAACGGGAGCGGGCCGCCGTTGCCCAGCTGTCCACCCAGTTCGAGGGCAGGGAGCTGACCGAAAAGATCCGGGAATTGAAGGAAAACCTGCTCGATCAGATCATCGACCAGAAGCTTTTGCTCGCGGAAGCCAAGACCCGCGATTACGACGTGGATAACGACATCCAGGTGATGCTGGACCAGATCAAGAAGAATTACAATTTCAAATCCGATGATGAATTCAAGGAGGCCCTCAGCTCCCAGGGGGTGAAGTACCAGGATTACATCCAGTTTCTCCGGGAACAGCGCCTGACCGAACGCCTGGTATACGAAGAGGTGGAACCCCAGATCAAGATCGACGCTTCCCAGATCATGGAGTTCTACAAGAACCACCAGGATGATTACCGGATTCCCCGCCGGGTGAGCCTGAACGCCGTTTTCCTCAACCGGGACTATTACCTTACCGAACAGGCCCTTCTGGCCAGGAAACAGGAGATTCTCGAGCAGCTGCCGCAAAAGGACTTTTTGACCGTGGCCAACGAGAATACCGATCTGGAAGGAGAGGAAAATCCCGGCTTTCTGGGGGAGTTCAAGGTCACCGAACTGGATGAGAACATCCTTCAGGTGGCCGAGGAGTTAAAAGAGGGGGAAACCGCCGGCCGCTGGATCGAAACCGGCAGCGGGTACTACCTGATACAGGTGGTGAAGTGGCAGCAGTCAGAACTTCAGCCCTACAAGGATGTGCGGGACCAGATCCAGCAGAGTCTCCATCAGCGGGAATACGATCAGAAATTCAGGGAATTTGTTCAGAACCTGCGGGAAGAAAGCTACATCAAGATTTACCGGGATGAGGAATAACCTTCCCCACCCGGGGCGCCGGCTCCGGATTTTCCGGTTTTTTCCCCGGAATATGAGATGAACCGAAAACAAATTGCACAACTTATGGAAGTTTTGCATCCGGACCAGGTGCATGTGGAAAAGGAATACCGCCTGAGTTATTCCTATGATGCCACCGGGCAGCAGTTCCTTCCCGAAGCGGTGGTTTTTCCCCGCCGGGACGAGGAAGTCCAGAGGTTGATGGAATTCTCCTGCCGGCACCAGATTCCGGTGGTTCCCCGGGGCGCCGGGGTGGGATTCTCAGGCGGATCACTGCCGGTACAGGGGGGCATCGTCATCTGTTTTACCCGGATGAACCGGATTTTGAAGATCGACCCGGAAAGCCGGATCGCGCGGGTGGAACCGGGGGTGGTGACCCATGATCTGAGCCGGTTCTGCGAAGAAAAGGGATTGTTTTACCCCCCGGATCCGGCCTCGCTCAAGACTTCCACCATCGGGGGAAATGTGGCGGAAAACGCCGGTGGCCCCCGTTGCTTTAAATACGGGGTCACCGGGAATTACGTGTTGGCCCTGGAGGGATACCTGAGCGACGGGCAGCGGATCCGGGCCGGTTGCAATGCCCTGAAGAACGTGGCCGGATATGACCTCAAATCCCTCCTGGTCGGGTCGGAGGGCACCCTGGCGGTCATTACCGCCATCGATCTGAGGTTGATTCCCCTTCCCGAAAAACGTATTCTGATCCGGGTGGACCTGGGTTCACTCCCGGCCGGCGCCCGCCTGATACAATCGGTGATTGCCAGCGGCCTGTCTCCCTCGGTCCTGGAGTTCATGGACCGCACTTCCATCGAGGCGGTGTACGGGTACCTGCGGCTTGAACGGCAGGCGGCGCACCAGGCGTCCGTCCTCCTGGAGATCGACGGCAGCCGGGAGGAAGTCAGCTGGAAGGAGGCCCGGTTTGCGGAATTGATCGGGGACCATCCGGTGGTGGACGTGAAGATCGCCCGGGACCCGGAAGAGATGGACCGTATCTGGGAGGTTCGTCGGAATATCTCCCCGGCCATTTCCCGGATCCGTCCCCAAAAGATCAACGAGGATATCGCGGTGCCCGCCAGCGATATCCCCGCTACGGTGGAGTACATCAACGGGATCGCCCGGGAACTGGATATTCCCATCATCCTCTACGGCCATTTTGGCGACGGGAATATCCATACCAATATCATGATCGATCCCGCGGATCCAAAAGAAAAACGCAAAGCCCGAACGGCCCTGGACCGGATATTCCGGTATGTGGTGGAGAGAAGAGGGACGATTTCCGGCGAGCACGGCATCGGGATTGCCAAGAAGGAATTCATGCCCTATCAGTTTTCTCCCCGGGAACTGGATCTCTTCCGCAGGATCAAGGATGTCTTCGATCCGGATCACCTGCTCAATCCCGGAAAAATCGTCGATTGATCCCCAAACCGCCTTTCTACCCCAGTACCGATTGGTACAGCAACCGGTTGATGTTTTCCCTCCGGGGGGAGATCCCGGGGAAAATCTCCCTCCAGGTTTCTTTGTCCTCCATGCAGAGATAGAGGGGCAGGTCCCGGGAAATCTGCCGGTAGATCTGGTCCCGGACGAAGGAAAACAGTTCGATGCGCAGGGGTTTGAAATACCGGTATTTGTCATCGTATCCCCGGACCAGTTCTCCCGCAAACAGGCGGCTGCGGGGGTGCTGAAAAATCTTCTCCCGCAGGGGGTGGGGGAACCGCAGGGCGCCCAGGCTCCACCAGGCGATGCGGTCCGGGCGGATGGTCCGGGCCAGGGAACGGATCAGGTCCCGGTACAGGGAACGGTACCGGGGGACGATCAACAGGGGATCAAGGTGAATGCCCACCCGGTACCCCCGTTCCTGGATCTCGCCAAGGGCTTTTAACCGGCGGTTCAGGGAGGGGGTTTTTTTTTCTTCCCGCCGGACCAGGGGTTGCGGGTTGAGGGACCAGGAGACCACGATGTTGCGGATGGCACCCGGGTGGGTCATCAGGTGACGGATATGGACCGATTTGGTTTTGAATTCGAATACCATGTCCGGGTAAGCCTGGAAAATCCGTAACAGCTTACGGGAGGTTTGGGTTTGCGGGTCGTAGGCCAGAGAATCGGTCAGCTCGCCCGTGCCGATCCGAATGTTCTGCCGTTGAGCGGCCAGTTCGCCCAGTTCGGTCTCCAGGTCAGAGATATTGGTGTAAAATACCGGCCGGCCGGAATCTTCCAGGTAGGCCTGCAGGATGCAGTAGGAACAGCGATAAGGACAGCCGGTATGGAGGTTGAGGTTCAGATAACCGCAGGAGACGGTCCGGGGAGAGCAGGGACAGTCCTTGATGAACCGCCCGGTTTGAACCGCGTAGTGGATCATGGCCCTATCATAGCACATGTTTTGGGTCGGGCCGCCTTTGCCGGGCAGAAAAATGCCCTGACCGCAACCATTTGCCCTCTGCCTGCGTATAAATAACGGTACGCGAGAAGTAATTTATCCTTTATCTCCTCCTATTCCCCGGGGCCTCGAGCCCCGGGGTACCTATAAAACGGGCGGGACTGCGCGGGGGGGTGAATGGGTCCTCAGCCGGGGGACCCGCCGCTCAGCAGGCGATCGTAGACCAAAAAGGAGATCAGGGATACCGCCCCGCTCAGCACCACTCCCCAGACCAGGTCCACCACCACCATGGGAAGGGGCCAGTTGCGGAGCGTCGCGAGGTTGGTCAGATCGTAAGTGGCGTAGGTAAAGAGCCCGAACAGGCCGCCGGTCAGCAGGGCGGTGGTCCAGGAGCCTGATTTGATGGCCGGGGTCAGGACAAAGATCAACAGGCCCAGGATGAAAAGGGCGTAGAACCCGAAAGCCACTGACCAGACCGGTTTTTTGCGCATCAGATCCCCCAGCTGGGAGCGGTAAAAATTCCGGGCCACCAGTCCCAGCCAGATAAAGTCGAGGACCAAAAAAACCGCCAGGGTGACCAGATACAGAATGACATATTTTCCTGCGCTCATCATATCTCCTTGAAGCCTGGATTTGCGGATCAGGACAGACGGTCGCCGGATCCCCGGGGGAACCAGGGGATCAGCATGGAAGTCCGTTCCGCGTAGGCTTGGTATTCCGGGTTGTCGCGATATTTTCTTTCCAGCAGGGGAACGCCGGAAACCTTCAGCAGAAGAAAGTCCATCAACAGGGGGGAGGCCAGGGTGACCCATCCACCGCTGTAGGGCAGGCTGATGGCCGCCAGTCCCCACCAGAGCAGGGCTTCTCCGAAATAATTGGGATGACGGGAGTATTTCCACAGCCCTTCGGCCATCACCTGGCCCGGCCGTTCCTTCCGGTTCCGGATAAAGTCGTCCAGCTGCCGGTCGGCCACCCATTCGGTGATCAGACCGGCCACCCATATCAGGATTCCCGCCCCGTCCAGCCAGTGGGGGGGGCGCGGGGGCTGATGGATGATGAATGCCAGGGGAAAACCCACCAGGGTCATCAGGATTCCCTGCAGAACGAAGATCTGCAGAAAGCTGCGGACATAAAAACCCTTTCCCCATTCTTTGCGCCATCTGGCGTAGCGAAAATCCTCCCCCCGGCCCCGTTTGCGCAGGTAAATGTGTGCCCCCAGCCGGGTTCCCCAGACCACCACCAGGCAGAGGACGATGACGCCGTGCAGGGTGATGGCGGGGGCCCTGAGCAGGTGGAACAGGACCAGGATGATGAAGCCCGGGCCCCAGCCGATGTCCACCAGGGAATTGTCGCGCCGGGCCAGGGCGACGATAAAAAGCAGAGACATGTACAGCAGTACCACCGCCAGGGATTCCAGCAAGAGCGTGATCATCCGGGGTTCTCCACCAGGGATACGCTGACGCTGCCGGGTCCGGCGTGCATGCCGATCAGGGGAGATACATCGGTGATATAGACCGGTTTTTTGCCGATCATCCTCTGCAGGTCTTCGCCCAGGGACCGGGCGGTCTGGGGGTTGTTGACGTGCCCGATGGCATATTCGAGGATACCGGGTTCCCGGGCCTTTTCCAGAACCATCGATTTCATCTTGCGCAGGTTGGCGTCAAAGCCGAAGGCCTTGCCGATCAGACAGGATTTGCCTTCCCGGTCCAGTGAGATGATCGGGGTCAGGTTCAGGATGCGGGCCAGCAGACCTTTCAGGGGAGAGACCCGCCCTCCCCGGACCATGTATTTCAGGTTCCGGACGGAGACGTAGATGACCCCCCGGCCGGGAAGGTGGCGAAGCTGCTGTTCAAGGGAGGGCCAGGATTGCCTGTCGCGGATGGCCCGGGCGATTCTGAGCACCTGCAGCCCCAGGGCGGTGGAGATGCTGGTGGAATCCACCACCGTGATCCGGGAAGGATCCACGTTCTCCGCCGCCAGGCGGGCGGAGTTGAAAGTGCCGCTCAGGGCGGCGGAAAGGTGAAAAGAAACGATCCGGCGGTAGCGGGGCAGCAGGGATCGGTAAAGATTCTCGAAGGTCTGAACGTTCGGCTGGGAACTGACCGGGGCGTCCCGGTAGGAGTCCAGCATCCGGTACAGGGTGGAGGGTCGGAGGGTCAATTTGTCCAGGAAGGTATGGGAGCGGTGAAAGATGGTGATGGGAACCAGGTGTATCCGGTACTCATCCATGAGCTTCCGGGGCAGGTCACAGGCGCTGTCGGTGACCAGGGCCACCGGGCGCTTTTCCTGCCGGGAAAGGCTCTGCAGCAGCATGTCATCCACGACCGGATCCTGGATGTCGCCTTCTTCCATCAATTCTTCCGTGAGGAGATCCGGATGATTGGTATGGATGTGGATTTTAAAACGGTCGGCGTCCCCACCGATGATCAGAGAGTCCCCCAGTTCCCGGAGTCTGGCGATCAGGGATCCTCGATCCAGACGGGGACGATCCAGGACCAGCTGACTGCAGAAGCGGTGGGATATATTCTCCGGCAGGATATCCGGGTGATGATCCCCGGAGGGTTCGGGGGGATGGTATTCCAGCGGATCGATCCGGTGTCCCTTTTCCAGGAAATCCAGGATTCCCTGTAAAAAGAGCACAAATCCCTTGCCTCCGGCATCGACCACCCGGTTCTTTTGCAATACCTTGATCCGGTTCATGGTGCCGCTCAGGGCTTCCTGGGCGCTCTTCAGAGATCCGGTGAAAAGCTTTTTGAAATCATCCACCTCGTCGATCAGGGAATTGAGGCATTCGGACCAGTGTCGCATCACGGTGAGGATGGTCCCCTCCACCGGATTGATCACCGAATTGTAGGTCACCGAGACCGCTTTCTTCACCGCGGCGGAATAATCCCGCACGTTGACGGCCACCTTGCCGGTGAAGGAGTCGCTCAGGCCCTTCAGATACTGGGCCATGATGAGGCCGGCGTTTCCCCGGGCGCCCCGGAAGGCCGCGTCGGCGATCGCCCGGGAGGTGAGAGACAGGGACTGATGGGGACGGCAGTTCTGCATGATGGAGGATGAGGTAAGGGCCAGGTTGGTTCCCGTATCGCCGTCGGGAACCGGGAAAAAATTGATATCGTTCAGGTGTTTTTCTTCCCGGATGACCCGGTTCAGTCCGGCCAGGATCTTGTAAAAGAAATTTTCACCGTTCAATTCCCTCATGGATATGCACCCCGTTCTCGATTTTTGCCGGCAATCTCCACCCGGACGGCCATCATTATCTATATATAGAACCTGGGCATCCTTTTGTCAAGGGGTCAGGGACTGGATTCCCCGGGGAGCGAGGTCAGCTTGTTCATCTCTTCTTCGGCGTCGATCACCCCTCGTTTGATCAGGGAGATGGCGGTTTCCACCTTGGATTTCAGTTCCGGGCTGGTGGGGGCGTCCAGGATTTCCCGCAGCAATTGGACCGCCATCCGGTAATAACGGATGATTTCCCCTTCGTCGAAACGCACGCTTTTCAGGATCTTGTCGAAGTTGTTTTCCTGCATCCAGCTGATCAGGGAAACGGAAAGGTCAAAATGAAAATCCTTGCTGTACTCCGGGAGCTGATAGAGTGTCTCATAATGGTGGATCCGGGAGATCTTTCTCTGCACCAGTTTCCTCAGGTCCTTGCCGATCCGGGAAAGTTTGGGCCTTTTTTGTCCCGCCCGCGGTTCGTAGACAGCGGCCAGGGCCAGTATTCCCAGTTCTTCGATGGAGAGGTGTTCCAGGGTGCCGTCTTCGTACAGTTCGGTGATGGGCAGTTCAAAACCGTGGATGGTTTTGGCGAAGTGCCCTTTGGGACTCAACTGAAAATTGGTGATATAGCCGAATTTGCGCAGGATTTTGAGCTTGGACTTGATCATTTTCAGTTGCAGGGGGCGATTCTGTTTCCGGTTGGTGAAATTCTGGAATGACCGGGAATACACCTTGATGAAATCGTTGCCGTATTTTTCGTACAGACTCAAAATCGTGGAGTAGGAGAAGTTCAACCGGCTCTGAATTTTTTCCGGCTGGCCCTGGAAGATTCCCTTCAGGTCCTGGTACTTGATGCGGAAGGGATCCACGGAGGAATACACGGTTCCCTCCGAGTCGATCCCCCGTCGTCCGGCCCGGCCGGCCATCTGATAGAAATCACGCACCTGGATCGGAGCAAAGAAGGCCCCGTAATTTTTCCGGAGCTCATCCAGTACCACGGTGCGGGCCGGCATGTTGATCCCCAGGGCGAAGGTCTCGGTGGTGAAAATCACCTGGATATACTTCATGGTAAAGAGCTGTTCCACCACCTCTTTAAGCATGGGATGGATCCCGGCGTGGTGGTAGGCGTACCCCTTGATGATGAGTTCCCGCATTTCAGCGGTCCGCTGGTCCCCTTCGATGCCGAATTGCTGACACAGCCGGTCAAATTCCAGCCGGATGCGGTTGCTTTCCTCGCCGGATAGGAGATTGGTCACCGCGGCATTCCGGGACAGAATCTCACAACGCCGCCGGCTGAAGCAGAAGTAAATACAGGGGAGTTTTTCATTTTTGGCCAGATAGGAGATCAGGGTGTCCACGGTGTCGTGTTTTTTTTGGGTCAGGGTTTTTTTCCTCTGGTATACCCGGTTGTGCAGGGACTCCAGATCCGGGAATATTTCTCCCTGGGAGTAGAAATAAAAGTACAGGGGGACCGGCCGCTCATCTTCCCGGATCTTGTCGATGGGATAGGGATGGATGGTGGAGAGCCAGCTGTAAAAGGCGTTGAGGTTGGGAATGGTGGCGGAGAGGGCCACGAACCGCATGTGCGCGGGAAGAAAGATCAGGGACTCCTCCCAGACCGTTCCCCGCTCGATGTTGTCGAAATAGTGGATCTCGTCAAAAATGATCCATTTGTATTTTTCCAGGGAATCGGGGTTCTGGAGAATTTTATTGCGGAAGATCTCGGTGGTCATGATAATCAGGGTGGCGAAGGGATTGATGTTGACGTCTCCGGTGATGATGCCCACTTCGCCGGGGAAAAGCGCGGTAAATTCCCTGAATTTCTGGTTGGAAAGGGCTTTGATCGGGGCGGTGTAGATCAGGCTTTTTCCTTCCTGCAGGCACTTGTTGATCACATATTCGGCAATAATGGTCTTGCCGGCTCCGGTGGGAGCCGCGACGATTACCGAATGATTCTGGCGTACCGATTGAATGGCCTCTTCCTGGAACTGATCGAGTTGGATGTGGGTAAGACTTTTCATTTTATGCCGATTGATTCAATGCCAGCTGCCCGCAGGCGGCATGGATATCTTCTCCTTTCGACCACCGGACCGTTACCGTCAGGTGGTGTTCTCTGAGATCCCGGGCGAAGCGGTCGACCGTCGCCGGGTCGGGGGGCTGGAACCGGCAACGGTTTTCGTTGAAGGGAATCAGGTTGATCTTGCAGCGGATCTTCTTCACCGCTCCGGCCAGCTCCCCGGCATGCCGGGCGGAATCGTTGATCCCTTTCAGGAGCACGTAGATCAGGGTCACCCGGTAGCGCGGTTGGTGGTGGCCCAGGTAGTCCAGCAGTTCGGGCAGCTCAGTGAGCCGGGAGGAGGGCATCAGGACCCGGCGGAGGGCGGGATCGGAAGCGTTGAGGGAGACACTGAGCTTGATGTTGGGGAAATCCCGGTACAGTTCCCGGATCCGGGGCAGGATCCCAGCGGTGGAAACGGTAATGGCCCTGGGGGATACGGCCAGCGCGTCGGGCGCGGTAATCACCTGCAGGGCGGCCCGCACCGAACCGTAATTCAGAAGGGGTTCCCCCATGCCCATGAAAACGAGGTTCAGCTTGCCCGGTGATGAAGGTTCCAGGAACTGTTTCAGAATCAGGACCTGACCGAGGATTTCACCGCTGGTGAGGTTTCGGGTGAATCCCGACCGGCCGGTTTCACAAAAGGCGCATCCCAGCGGGCAACCCGCCTGGCTGGAGATACAGAAGGTGGTATGATCTTTTTCGGGGATCATCACCGCTTCGATCCGGACCCCGTCGCGGAGCCGGATCAGGAATTTTCGGGTTCCCCCGCCGTCGGATGCCGTCTCGATGACCCGGTCCAGGCCGGTATCCAGGCGGGATTGAAGCAGAGAGCGGTTTTCCCGGCTGATATCGGTCCACCGGCTGATGTCCGGCTGGATCTTTTTATACAGCCAGCTGGATATCTGTCTGCTGATATAGGGTTTCAGGCCCAGGCCCGTGATCTCTGAATGCAGTTCTCTGGGCGATAGATCGTATATCCATTTCAATGGTATCTGACTCCCGATGAGTAGGCGTTTTTAATTGTATCATTATAACACAAAAGTATGAATGTCAAATCCCGTCCCCGGGGATTCTTTATAAAAATCGCCTTTTGGTATAAAATTGAAAACGGGATGAACAGCAAAAAGAACCATGCAAAAGACCCACTCCCTCCGGGCCGGTCCGTAAAATTGATGAACCTGATCCTGGTCCGGGACATCGTTCGCTGGCTGAGGGCGGCCCGTAACGCCATCGAAGGAATCCTGCTGGCCGGCAGGAGGGAACGGCACCTGAAATTTCACCTGGTTTCCGCTTTTTGTATCCTCCTGGTCTGTTTTATTCTGGGGCTGAACAAGATGGAGTTCATCGCCGTTGTTTTGATCACCCTGCTGGTAATCATCACCGAGATGATCAACACGGCGGTGGAATCGGCGGTCGATCTTCATTCCCGAAATGACAATCCCCGCAGCAAACTGGCCAAGGATGTGGCGGCCGGAGCGGTGCTGGTGGCGGCGGCCGGGGCCCTGGTGGTGGGATACCTGGTCCTCACGCCCTACATCCTGGATATATTTTCCCAGGGCCTGCGGGTGGCCCGGCACCGCCCGGAAAACATCGCCCTCCTTTCCCTGATTGTGGTCATCCTGCTGGTCATCCTGCTGAAAACCTTCTTTTTGAAGGAGGAGAACATCCGCGTGGGGTTTCCCAGCGGTCATACCGCGGTCGCCTTCTCGGTATTCGTTTCCGCCTGCCATCTCTTTGATAACCGCTACCTGCTGCTCATGCTCCTCTTTCTGACCCTGGTGATATCCGGTTACCGTCTGATCCTCAGGCCCCGAAGGGTTCGGGACGTCCTGGGGGGCATGATACTGGGGGGCGGGGGGACCTGGCTTCTGTTTGTGATTTTTCAATAGCAGGCGAGGGAAGGCGCGGAGCCGATCAATCCAGAGACCGGGAGGTGTAAACGATGCTGGAAACGATGAGGTCCTTCCACCCGGTGGTCCAGGCCCTGCTGGCCACCCTTTTTACCTGGGGAGTTACCACCCTGGGAGCGGCGGTGGTTTTCGTGGTCAGGGGGGCCAGACGCAGGGTGCTGGACGGTATGCTGGGATTTGCCGCCGGGGTGATGATCGCCGCCAGTTTCTGGTCCCTTCTGGCTCCCTCCATCCAGATGGCCCGGGGAAGGGGCCTGCCCGCATGGCTGCCGGCCCTGACCGGATTTATCGCCGGAGGGATCTTTTTCAGAATCATCGACCGGTTCCTTCCGCACCTGCATCCGGGGAATCCGATCGAGGAGGCGGAGGGGCCCAAAACCCCCTGGCGGAAAAACACCCTGCTTCTTCTGGCGATTACCCTGCATAATATCCCCGAAGGACTGGCGGTGGGAGTGGCCTTCGGGGCGGCGGCAATGGGATCCCCCTCCGCCACCCTGGCCGGAGCGATGACCCTGGCCCTGGGGATCGGGATCCAGAATTTTCCCGAAGGCGCCGCGGTCTCCCTGCCGCTTCGACGGGAAGGGATGTCCCGCGGGAAAAGTTTCTGGTACGGCCAGTTGTCGGCGGTGGTGGAACCGGTTGCCGGGGTTATCGGGGCCCTGGCCGTGACCCTGGCGGAACCCCTGCTGCCCTATGCCCTCAGTTTTGCCGCCGGCGCCATGATATTTGTGGTGGTCGAGGATGTCATCCCCGAATCCCAGAGCGCCGGCAATATCGACCTGGCCACCATGGGGACCATGGCGGGGTTTGCGGTCATGATGGTGCTGGATGTCGCCTTCGGGTAACCTCTCTTTCCATTTTGGAAACCGGATGACTGAGATTGAGGAACTGGGGTCGCGGATCCGGGGCTGCCATCGCTGCCGGCTGGCCCGCACCCGTCGACATGCCCTGGCCGGGGAAGGGGATCCGGGTTCCCGGATCATGCTGGTGGCCCTTTCTCCGGGGGAAAAGGAGGACCGGAGGAACCGGATGTTCATCGGTCCTTCCGGAGAGGTGTTGAACCGCCTGCTGAACGCCGCCCGGGTCAAACGGGAAGAGGTGTACATGACCAACCTGATCAAGTGCAATCTCCCCAAAAACCGCCGCCCCAGAAGGGATGAGATCGAATCCTGCCGGATATTCCTGGATCAGGAAATCAACCTGATCAAACCGGCGGTGATCGTGCCGCTCGGTTTTTATGCCACACGGTATGTTTTACAGAAATTTCATGCCTCAGTTCCCGAGACCCGCAGGGATTTTGCGACTATTTACGGAAAACTGGTATATTCGTCGGACCAGAAGATTTTTCCCCTCCCCCATCCGGCTTCCCTGTTGTACAATCCCGCCTTTGAACCCGCCACCCGAAAACAGTACCGGAAACTGAGGGTTTTCCTCCATCCCTGCCGCCGGTTTTCCTCCTGCCCCCTGAACCGGTTCTGCCGGCAGGGGAGAGTGGATCCGAAATGGATGGAACAGTACTGCCGCGGAGACTGGGAATCCTGCCGGCGCTTTATCCTGGAAGAACAGGGCAAATCTCACCCGGACTGCATGCTGCCCGACGGGAGTCTCAACCAGTGGCTGGAATGTGAATGGGAATAGCATGGCGGGAAATGAAAGGAGCTCAAATGAAAATTACCATCATATATGATAACACCACCTTTTCTCCCAAACTTGAGGCGGACTGGGGATTTTCCTGCCTGGTAAAGGGAAACCGGATTCCCACCATTCTTTTTGATACCGGAGGGAACGGAGAGATCCTTTTGTCCAACATGAAAAACCTGGAAATCGACCCACGAAAGATCGATCTGGTTTTTATCTCCCACCATCACTATGATCATACCGGTGGTTTGTCTGCTTTTTTGAATCAAAACAACCAGGTGGCACTTTATCTGCCTCCTTCTTTTAGGGGAGTAAGAAACGCCCGGAAAATCGTGCATGTGGCTGGACCCGGTCTTATTGCCGATCATGTATATTCCACCGGGGAACTGGAAGGAATCGAGCAATCCATGGTTTTAAAAACCGAAAAGGGGCTGGTGCTGGTCACCGGATGTTCCCATCCGTTCATGGGGGATATTTTGTCACGGGCATCTGCTTTTGGGAGAGTGTACGCGGTGGTGGGGGGATTACACGGTTTTCGGGACTTTGAATTGTTTGCAGAGATGAAGCTGATCTGTGCCGTTCACTGTACCCAGTACCGTGAGGAATTAAAAGCCCTGTACCCGGACCGGGTGGTGCCGGGTGGTGCCGGATACACCCTCACCTTTTCATAGGGAAGTGAGGGGGTGGTGTTTATGCGTATCTTTTTTTTGGATCAACAGGCGAAATGACCGGTCAAATAATGGCTGAATATATCGTTGTGGTATCGCTGATGTTTTTTGTGGCGATGCTAATGACCATGGTGGGGAAAGGAGGAGGTAATTTTTACGTTTTCATTCTTGTTATGGCTGGTATTCCCATGCATCAGGCGGCAGCTACCGGTCAGTTTGTTCTTTTCGCTGCATCCACTGCCGCATTATTCATATTCCAGAAAGCCCGCAAAGTGGTCTGGCAACTGGCACTGATGATCGGTATGGTAACCGCTGTTTCTGCTTTTTTCGGGGGATATTATTCCTCACTTTTCAGTGCCTTTATGTTAAAGATAATTTTTTCTGGTTTGCTTTTTCTGGCAGGGATCCTCATGGTTATTCATTTACCCGATGTCAACCCCGCCATGAAGTTTCACAAACGGGGCTTATGGAGAGTGAACATTGGAGGAGAAACGATTTTCATTGATTTGTGGATGATCATTCCTTTGACCATATTGATTGGTTTCGGATCCGGCATGTGCGGTGTTTCCGGAGGATCTTTCCTGGTTCCGCTGATGGTGCTGGCCTGCGGACTGCCCATGCACATTGCGGTGGGAACGGCTTCAACTCTAATCGCAGCTATTTCCCTGATGGGATTTGTCGGGCATGCAATCCGGGGACATTTCAGCCCCGTTCTGGCTCTCCCGCTGGCGGCAATTACAATTATAGGAGGGGTCGCTGGAAGTAAATGGGCAGTGAAGACCCGACCGAAGCATCTTAAGACACTTTTTGCCGTTACCAACTTTGCCGCAGCTTTACTGATGCTCCTGCATACCATGTTGAAAGGCGGATAGATGTTTGTCAGGATGAGGCCAAAATCCAGGGCTATTGCCGCTTTGTTTTTGCCTGCCATTTAAGGGCTGGGCAACGGTCGGTTTTTCAGCGGTATTTGCGGATGACACCGATGACCCGTCCGGCAATCTGGAAGGGATCATGGATCGGCTGGAAGGCGGGATTTTCCGGTACCAGCCAGGTTTTTTCTCCCCGTTTTTTGAGCCGCTTGAGGGTAATGGAACGATCCTCCAGCAGGGCCACCACCATCGCGTTGGCATCTGCCCGGGCGCACTTTCGGATCACCACGATGTCTCCGTCCTGGATGTAGGCATCCTTCATGCTGTCCCCCCGTACGCGCAGGGCCAGAACCTGTTCCCGGTCGCCGGTGATCCAGTCGGGTAATTCCACCTGGTCCCCCAGGTCCTCGAATATCTCGAGCGGGGATCCGGCCGGCACGATTCCCACCAGCGGGACCGGTCGCCGCGCGGGCGACAGGTCCCATCCACCGGGGGATTTGGACAGGTACCGGTTCCGGCGCAGTCGGCCCAGATAGGCATGGACGGTGGCCGGGGAGGAGAACCCCAGTTCCCGGCCGATCTCCCGGACCGAAGGGAAATAACCCCGGTCCCGGACCATTTCCAGCAGGCTGTCATAAAATTGCTTTTGTTTGCGGGTGAGCATCGTTCGCCTCTTGTTTGTATTTTAGAAAAAAAAGATGGCCCTGTCAAGGCCGGCCTTTCGAATCGGAGGGGGAAGGCCGGGAAGGAACCAATTCAATCCTCCCGCAGGGTGAACTTGAAATCACAGTTTTGCTGATCGATGGCCAGGGTATGGGTCCGCTCCAGCCGGATATGGGGCTGGATCCGGGAGAAATATTCAAAATCCCCCCGGCAGAAGAAGGGAGCCAGTTCGGGGTGACCGCAGCGGGGCAGCCACCGGGCAAAATAACACCGGTTGATATCGTATTTAAAGAAGGTCTCCGATACTTCGATGTTTTCCATCTCGGCGTTGAAGAAACGGCGGGCGATATTTACCAGATAGCCTCTTCGCCCTGAAGGGGACATCTGTTTGATTGTGCCGGGCCGGATGACCGGGATCTTTTTTCTCATGAACAGGATGGTGGTTTTTAGAATGATGCCCTCCATCAGGGCCAGGGATTCCCGGGAATCCGTTTCTTGCCTCAGCCGGCGGTAAAGATGAACCAGCGGGGTCAGGACCCTGCGGCTGATGGTCTCCTTGCGGTTTTTGGGTTTTTCCATCCCGCGCCAGGGATTGCGAATCAGCAGGTCCAGCAGCATTCCGCCGGTCAACCGCAGGGCTTTTGGGGTTCCCAGTCGCCGGCGCAAAATCCCCCAGAGAACAACCAGCGCCCGCAGGGTGACTCCCAGACTCATGTGGCCCACCTCCCTGACTTCCATTGTACAGATTGGCGGGGGATTGTCAAAAAAGCCCCTGTCCGGTTGAAAATGTTCGCCTGCTGTATTATTCTTAAGGTAAAGAGGGGAATCAGGGAATACGCGGGCAGGTAAGAAGTCCGGTGAAGGGAGTATTCCCCCTGAAGGACGCATCATATGCCGGATAAGGATAAGGTGGACCTCAGAACCGATCGGATGCTGGAACGATCCGTTGATCTGGTCTGCATCACCGGAATGGACGGTTCATTCCGGTATGCCAACCCGGCCTGGAAGCGAATGCTGGGATATTCCGGGGAGGAGCTGCTTTCCCGGCCCTGGCGTGATTTCATTCATCCCGATGATCGGGAAAAAACCCTGGCAAAAATCAGGGCATTGCAGAAGGACCATCGAACCCTGGGTTTTGAGAACCGCTACCTGCACAAGGACGGTTCTGTCAGAACGATCTCCTGGACCGCCGTTCCCATCCGGGAAAAAGAACAGATTTTCTGTATCGGGCGGGATATCACCGACCGCAAGCGGATCGAGGAAAACCTGAAGGCTTCCGAAGCGGAAAAGCAGAAGATTCTGGACAGCCTGGTGGAGCATGTGATTCATGAAGATCCGGAGATGAAGATCCTGTGGGCCAACCGGGCCGCCTGCCGGTCCGCCGGAATGAGCCGGGATGAACTGATCGGCCGGTACTGTTATGAGATCTGGCCCCGGCGCCGGTCTCCCTGCCCCGACTGCCCGGTGATCCGGGCGATGTCCCTGAAAAAACCGATGGAACTCCGCAAGATCACCCCTGACGGCAAAGCATGGTTCATTCGGGGTCACCCGGTATTGGATGACCAGGGAGGAGTGATCGGGGGAATAGAAGTGACCCTGGATATCACGGAACAGAAAGAAGCGGAGGAAAGACAGAAGCTGCATTTTGACCTGATGCGGATTTTGAACCAGCCGGAAAAACTGGAAACCATGATGAAGGATATCCTGCGGGAGCTCAAAGGGTTCTCCGGAATCGGGGCCGCGGCCATCCGCTTGCCGGAGGGCGACGATTTCTGCTGTTTCCAGAGTATCGGGTTTTCCAAATCTCCAGAACCCGGAAAATCCGGCACCCGTCCCCCGGGTTTATCCCAAAACCCGGACCTGAAAAATCTGTACCGCCGGGTCATCAGCGGAGAGACGAATCCCCGCAGGGATTTCTATTCTCCGGGCGGCAGTTTCTGGAGCAATGATATCACCACCCTGCCCGCCCGGATCATCGGCCACCATTCCCCTGGCGGGCGGAAATACCGGTCGGTCGCCCTCATCCCCCTCAAGTCCGGGAAACAGGTGGTGGGAATCCTGCAGTTCAGTGACCGCCGGAAGGACCGGTTCACCCCCGAATTCATCGAATATTTCGAGAACATCGGCGGTTCCATCGGAATCGCCTTTTCCATCAAGCGGGCGGAGGAAGCGCTGGTCAAAAGCGAGGCCATGTACCGTTCCCTGATCGAAAATTCCAACGACATGATATACCTGCTTTACGACCGGCGTTTCGAAATTATCAACCGGAAATTTGAACAGGTCTTTGGCTATACCCTCGAAGAAGTGAACCACAAGGACTTTGATTTTATCCAGCTGGTTGCGCCCAGAAGCCGGGCCTATGTCGAGGAGAGGAAAGTACGGTCGGAGAGAGGGGAGGAGCTCGAACCCAAGTACGAATTCACCGCCATCTGCAAGGATGGCCGGGAAATTGAAGTCGAGACCTCCGTGAGTTACATCCCCTACAAAGAGGGCATCGCCACCCAGGGGATCATCCGCGACATCACCGAACGCAAGCGGGTGGAGGAGGAAAAGGAAAGGCTGCAGGAGCAGCTGGTGCGATCCCAGAAGATGGAGGCCCTGGCCCGTTTGACCGGTGGGGTGGCCCACGATTTCAACAATCTGCTGACGGTGATTTCCGGGTACAGCGATCTGGTGCTCCGCGCCCTGAAAAAGGAGAATCCCCAGCGTGAACAGATCCAGGAGATTGCCCGGGCCGCCAGCCGGGCCGCGGCTCTTACCGGTCAGCTGCTGGCCTTCAGCAAGCGCCAGCCAATGGTTGCCGAACACGTGGACCTCGGGAATATCCTCAGGGAACTGGGCAAAATGATCCGGCGGATCATCGGGGAAAACATTCGCCTAGAGATTCAGCTGGATCCCAACCTTAAAAAGGTGCGCGCGGACCGTACCCAGATGGAACAGATTATCATGAACCTGGTGGTCAACGCCCACGATGCCATGCCCGGGGGGGGAACCCTTGCCATTCGGGCGGAAAATGCCGTGGTCAAAAAGGAGAAACCGGGCCGGCTTTCAGGGCTGCTGCCGGGAGATTACGTCCGGTTGCAGTTTGAAGATTCCGGTCCGGGGGTGGACCGGGAAATTCAGTCCAAACTGTTCGATCCCTTTTTTACCACCAAGCCCCACGGCACCGGACTGGGATTGTCGGTGGTCCATGGAATCGTGGAGAAGCACGGAGGCCGGATCGATGTGCGGAGTGAACCGGAGAAGGGGGCCGTTTTCACGATCTTCCTGCCGGTCAGCATCAGGGGCGGGGAAAAAGGCCGCGACTCCGGATGGGCAGAATTCAAGCCGGGCCGGGAGGGGACGGTCCTGCTGGTTGAAGATGAGGTTGGTATTCAGAAGATGATCGGCACTTTCCTGAATCGGCACCATTACCAGGTGCTGATGGCCGGGAGCATTGCCGAAGGTCGCAGAATTTTTCAGTTCCACCGGGATCAGATTCAGTTGTTGCTCAGCGACGTGGTACTGCCCGACGGCGACGGGTTTCAGCTGGCCGAAGAACTGGCGGCCTTGAGAGACGATCTGCCGGTGATCCTGGCCAGCGGATACACCGAGGAGATTGCCCGGCTTTCACAGATGAATCGAAAGAATTTCATGTTCCTGAAAAAACCCTTCCGATTGCAGCAGCTCCTGGAAACCATCCGGCAAGTCATTTGAACGGGGATTTGTCAGGGGGAAATAAAGTGAAAGGTCTGACGGTTTGGGGCTGGCTGACCGTGACCCTGTGCCTGACGGCGGCAGATCGGGTCGTTCCCCTGCCCGAGGTTACCGCCCCGGTCGGGGTGATTCAGTTTTCCTCCAAATACTTTTACATCCCCCAGAAACACAACGTTCAGGTTTATTCTCTGGAGGATTTCCGGCTGATCAATCAGTTCAGCAAAAAAGGGGAGGGGCCCGGTGAGTTCCGTTTCCTCCCCCGCCTGAAAGTTTTTCAGAATTCCCTGCTGATCCTGGATGTGGACAAGATCATGCGGTTTACCCCCTCGGGAGAACTGGTGGAGGAGATCCGGAAACCTGCCGGGATATCGGTGATCGGTCCGGTGCCCGGAGGGTACCTTTGTTCCCGCCAGGAGAAGTGCGGGAATCCGGGCTGGATCCGGGAAGGCTTTTATATTTACAGCGGCCGGTTCGAGGCCAGAAAAACCCTGCTGGAATTTGACCGGGAGGCGATATCCTTCAACCGGAGCGCCATGACCCTGACCGTACCCTGGCCGCCGCCCCTGGTCAATGCCGTCATCTACCGGGACAAGATTTTCATCGGCAACACCCGGCGGGGATTTTGTTTTGAGGTTTTTGATCTCCAGGGGAATCCATTGTACGAGATCCGGCGGGATTACCGCCCGGTGCCCATCACCGATAAGTACCGGGCGGAATTTCTGGCCGGTAAGCGTCAATCCGGGGACGATCCCGCTGTTCCGACCACCTACCGGTTTGCTTCTCACTTTCCCGCCTATCAGAACTTCCAACTTGCCGGTGACCGCCTTATCGTCACCCTGACCCCTCCCCGGATCCATCCCGAAGAGGTCACCCGGCTGCACCTGGATCTGGAGGGAAACCTGATTGCAGAGACCCGGGAGAAAGTTTCCCCCTGTCGTGTAATCCCGGGGACCGTGGGGGCCTGGGGGGAGCATCGGGGGACACGGTATCTTCTCATCGAGAGCCCTGAACAGGGGGGGTGGGAACTGCACGTCCGGGAGACGGAATCGGCCGGCGACGGGGCCTTTATACCAGACAGGTCTCTTTCAGGGGGCGTTTTTCCAGATAGCGCCGGGGAGAGAAAACCGAAAGGTCCAGAACCGGTCTTTTCCCCAGCACCCGTTCGGCCGTGTAGCGTCCCACCGCCGGCGCCTGCTGAAGGCCATGGCCGGAAAATCCGTTGGCCATCACCCACCCTTTCAGGCCCGGCCAGTCCCCCAGAAAGGCATTGCCGTCAAAGCGGTTGACCGCGTATAATCCGGCCCAGCAACGGATCGTTTTCATCCGGTCAAAGGAGGGCACCGCCCGGGCCAGTTCCGGCCACAGATGCTGCTCCCAGCGATCGTCCGTGCAGGAAAAATCGATTTCCGCCGGATCTTCGGGCAGGGATTTGCCGCAGAGGATCAGGTTCCCGGTTTCGCTTCGGAAGTACAGCCCCGAGGGGAGGATGACCAGGGGAAGGGGAGCCGGGGGGCGGATCGCGGGGGCCAGGACGAAAACCTGTCGTTTGACCGGTTCCACCGGCAGGTCGATGCCCAGTTCCCGGTTCAGGATTGAGGCCCAGGCGCCGGCGCAGTTGATCACGGTGGAAGCGGAAAAAAATTCTCCTGTACGGGTCCGCACCCCGGTCACCCGGTTTCGAATACGCGAGATTCCGGTCACTTCCCGGTGCAGCACCCGGGCCCCCAGCTGGCGGGCTTTGCGCAGATATCCCGTCAGGAAAGAGAAGGCGTCCAGGTACCCCTCATCCGGCCCCCAGGTCGCTCCCCCGCAATCCGGAGGATCCAGAAGCGGGAAACGTTCCCGGATCTGGCGGGGGGACAGGTCTTCCACCCGGCACCCCAGGGTCTGCAGTCGGCTGCAGAATACCCTTCGCCGTTCCGGCCGGTCGGGCGGATAACAGATCAGGTTGCCGGTGGCCCTGAAATCCAGAAAAGGAGTGGTGCCGGTCACCGCCATATCCGAAGAGAAGGTGGGAATCACCGAAAGAGTGTGGCGGGATATGCGGGTATTTTCTTCCAGATCGAACTGGGTGCGGATATTGGCCAGGGAAAGGGCGGAGGAGGCATGACGGTAACCGGGATCCCGTTCCAGGAGAATCACCCGGAGCCCCGGATCCAGGGACAGGAGATGATAGGCGGTGGCGGCCCCCATGATGCCGGCCCCGACGATAAGGACATCAGCGCTTTGATGGCGGGGATTCACCGTTTATTCCCGGGTAAGGGCCTCCCGGGCCAGACCCAGGGCTTTTCGGCACAGGCGGGCCAACCGGCGGCCCGGATTATTCCGGGGCGTCCGGATGCGGGCTTCAAACCTCTCCAGACGTCGGCGGTGGCGGGCCAGCCGGTCTTCCTGCTGTTGAAACAAGAGGGCCAGTTTTCTGAAGGTCCAGAAGGCGGATCCGGAATCGTACTGTTCCGTGGCGGTTCGATAGGGCGGGGGGATGGGGTAGGAACCCGGAACGAAGGGGAGATAGGGGGAGATCAGCGGGGTGGACAGGGCGGTCCATATGACCGGTGGATTTTTCCCCGCTGCCTCCCCCGGCAGGGCAATAACAGTGGAGTGAACGGTGGAAAAACTGCCGATCTTTCGTTCCTTTTCACATCGATAAAAGGCGGTGCCTTCGTACCGGTCGCGCATGATATCCTTGAGATCCGACAGGGATACCGGACGGTCCGGTTCCAGAAACAGGGCCGGATCGGTCTGGTGGGGCGGGAGCCGGAGGGATCTGCTGAGAACAGACTGGACCCGCCAGACCCGGCGGGTGTCGTAATATTTTCGGGGGCTTTCCCGGCGTTTTCCGCCGAAGACCTTCCGGAAACAGAAGGGACCCTCATCCGGGGACCACAGGCCCTTTTGGACCAGGTCGTCGGGCATTCGGGGGGAGGTGATGAAATTTGCCGGGTCGTTGAAATCAATCCGGCCGATCCGGTATCCGTTGGCCACGGCCAGATAAGCGGTATCCGGTACCCGGACCGCCGCCCAGAAATGTCCCCCTCCGGCTTCCAGGTACCAGATCTCTTCCCGGTCCGCCACCCCCACGCCGGAGGGGTAGGCGATGCCGTATCGTGAATAGTGCCGGCCGATAATCTGTACGCATTCCCGGGCGGTACGGGCCCGTTGCAGGGCGATGGTGCGGATGTGTCCGGACATGCCGGTCTTGACCAGGGGGTCCAGTTTCCGGGCCCGGTCGTTGCGATCCGCTTTCAGGGAGACTCCCCCGGCGATGCAGACCCCCGCGTCGTTGACCGCCACCGCATCCCCTTCCTCAAAACCGGTAAAACAGTTGACCATGAGCAGTGCCCGGGTACGGGCCGCCTGGGGGATCCGGCAGCCGTTCTTCAGGGCAATGGTGGTCCCGGGGGGGTGAACGCCGGAAGGGATGAATTGCACCAGCGAGGCTTCCCGGCCGGTGAGGTCGTTGTTGTGGGCCAGCAAAACCGTGCCGGTGCGGCTGGCCTCTTTCCCGACCAGCACCATGGTGCAGGAATCCAGGGATTTCATCCCGGACAGGATCGACAGGGCGATGATGATCACCGGCTTCAGGGCGGGCGCCATGGGGGTATTATGTCAAACCTTTCCGGGGAATGTCAAGGTTGATGGCCCCGGGTGGGGATCGTCGTCAGTAGACTGATGGGTAGAATCGGTCTGTTCATCTACCGCCGAAAGGATATCCTGGTCTGAAGTCCCCGGCCGGGGACATTCAGGCTTCGGTCTGGGCTTTCAGTTCCTTGCGGTAATGGTCCAGGATCGTGGCCCGGGAGATCAGTCCCAGGAACCGGCCGTCTTCCACTACCGGAAGGCTCCAGGCCCCGGTGTGGTCGAAGATCTGCAGGATCCGGCGGACACTCTCGTTGATGGATACCCGGGGCATGTCGGTCTGCATCACCTCTTCCACGATCAGGGAGTTGAGGAAAAAGGGGTCGAAGAGATACTGCTTGATATCGTTGAAGTAGAGCATTCCCAGAAAGTGGCGGTCCTTTTTGCGCAAAACCGGAAAATAATTGCGTTGGGATTGAATGATCAGGGGGACCAGGGCCTTGAGGGGCATTTCCGGATGGACCGGTTTTAAACCGGTTTCCAGCAATTCGGCAGCCTTCAGTTCCGAGAGGATCCGCCCGTCGGTTCGGGGCCGGAGCAGCTGTCCCTTGCGGGCCAGGTCATAAAAATAGATGGAGTGCTCGTCCACCAGGCGGACCAGGGTGGTGCAGAGGAAGGATACCAGCAGCAGGGGCAGGATGGCGTCGTATCCTCCGGTGATTTCCACGATCAGAAAGATCCCGGTCAGGGGCGCCTGCAGCGTGCCGCTCAGCATTCCGGCCATTCCCGCCAGAGAGAAGAGGGC
>Ga0180433_10000739_pt1 | contig 55463 bp, 39 predicted proteins | sample SS_ome_8_FD_132980 | JGI IMG/M metagenome (GOLD analysis project Ga0180433, IMG submission 132980) | Hypersaline lake sediment archaeal communities from the Salton Sea, California, USA - SS_1_D_1 metaG | ecosystem: Environmental > Aquatic > Non-marine Saline and Alkaline > Hypersaline >...
GGAAGATCGAGGAGCTCTTTGAGCTTCTTCGCTGGGATGAGAATACGCTGATCATCGTCACGTCAGACCACGGTGAGGAGTTCCAGGACCACGGCGGCTGGGACCACGGACGGACGCTCTACGCGGAGGTTGTCGACGTGCCGCTGGTCGTCTACTCGTCCGCGGTCGGATGCGCCACCACGCCCGCGGTCGGGAGTAGCGGCGCGGCCGTGAGCGGTGCCGCGGCCGATCAGGCGTCCGGCGGCATTCGACGCGTGATGGAGTCGGTCTCGATCCTCGATGTTCTTCCCACGATGCGCGATGCGGCCGGACTCTCCGTCGGGGAGGCGGAACAGGGGGTGAGTCTCCTGCCCGTCATCACGGGAGAGGCCGACGCGCCGGCCGGACGCTCGTTCCACGCCGAGCTCAGGAGTCCGCCGTGGTTTGGGAGCCTGACGCTGCACTCCGTCACTCGAGAGCGGCAGAAGTACATCCTCACGCTCCCAGACGCAGAGGAGCTTTTTGACCTGACCCGCGACCCGGAAGAGCGCGAGTCGCTGGTGGACAGGCGGAGAGACGCCGTCACTGCATTCCGGGCGGAGCTCGCTGAGTTCCTGGAGAGCGTTCCCCGGTATGCCGCCGGAACCGTCGACATATCGCTCGATGCCGAGACGCGAGAGCAGCTTGAGTCCCTCGGCTATATGCAGTAGGAGGTTCTGTGAACCGGTTCCGTTCGACTGTCCGTCGTTCTCTTCACGCGCGCGGGATTCTCGCGCGTCCGCCCCTCGCGTGCCTGCTCGCGGCGGGCATCCTGGTTCTCGCTTCATGCTCAGCGCAGCCCCCCGAGATCGAGGGCGCGTCGCACGTCATCTTCATCTCGATCGACACGGCGCGCGCCGACCACTTCGGATTCATGGGGAGCGAGACCGTCCGGACACCTCGACTGGATGCGTTCGCCGCTGAATCGATCGTCTTCACGGACTACATGACGGTCGTTCCCACGACGCTCGCGTCTCACACGACCCTGATGACCGGCAAGTACCCGCTCCATCACGGCACGCCGCGCAACGGCTTCCTCATCAATGAGAAGAACGAGATGCTCGCTGAGATCCTGGGTGCTGCCGGGTTCCACTCGGCCGGATTCGCGGGGTCGTTCGCTCTCGACAGCCGGTTCGGCTTTGCGCAGGGCTTCGATTACTACGACGAGAGCTGGGATATCCTCGTGACACCCGACGGGGCCGATCAGAACCAGCGTCTGGCGTCGGAGGTGACCGATGCGGTTCTCGAACACATCGACGCGGCGGGGATACAAGAACATCTCTTCGTCTTCGCGCACTACTTCGATCCGCACGCACCGTACACGGCTCCGCCGCCGTACGATACGATGTATGACCCGCAGGGCTGGCGCGACATTCCTCCGATCGCGACGGTTAAGCGACATCCGAACCTCTCCGATGAACAGCGGAGAGAGTACGCACGGCGGCTCGAGCTGCAGTACGCAGCGGAGATCTCGTACACGGACGAACACGTCGGGCGGCTGCTGGATGAGCTCGACGCACGCGGTATCCTCGACGATGCGCTCGTCGTCGTGACGAGCGACCACGGCGAATGCATGTGGGAGCACGGGGAGGAGTTCGACCACGGACAGACGGTTTACCAGGCCACAATGCACGCGCTCTGCGTCATGCGGCTTCCGGGAGCGGCGTTGGGAGGAACACGCGTGGAGTCCGTGGTGGCGAACGTGGACGTGCTGCCCACCGTGCTCGGATTCCTCGGGCTCGGTGTCCCCGACGGTGTCGATGGTGAGGCCATCGGGCTCGACACCGCGTCACTCGACGCCCTCGGCTCCCGCGTGCGGTTCGGCGAGGCCACGAAGCCGCGCGGCGACGTCGAGACGGACCCCAGATGGTACAATATCAAGAAGGCTCGGTGCGTCAGGGACGGTCGCCACAAGTACATCGAGACGCCGTACCTGTGGACGGCGGAGCTCTACGACCTCCAGGCGGATCCTCACGAGGTCGACGATCTTCTCTCGGCGGATGGGATCGATGCCGCCGGGGGCGCGACGCCCGGTGCCCGGAGGCTGTCTCGGGGCGAACTCGAGTCCCTCCACGGGCGGCTCGCGGGTGAGCTGACCGCGTGGACCGAGTCGGCCCGGCCTCTGCCATCGCATTTCGACTCGTCCCAGATGGACGAGACCGTCGAGCGGCTCAGAAGTCTCGGATATCTTCAGTAGGCAGCCGGTCACGGTCAGACGGTCGGCCGGGGATCGGCGATCACTCGCGGACCGGCAATCAGACGTGAACTGGAGGCGGGAGCGAAGGGCATGGGCAACAACGAGCATCTCAGCGGGAGCAGTCTCAGAGAGCAATACGCGGCGTTCCTGGATGAGTGTCCCGACTACTCTTCCACGCTGCCGCTCGACACGATCCGCGCGACCGAGTTCTCGCGGCTCGACCGGCTCGGGCACGTCTACCTCGACTACACCGGCGGCGGGCTCTATGCGGAGTCGCAGATCCGAGACCAGATGTCGTTCCTGCTTGCGACCGTGCTCGGCAATCCCCACTCTTCAAATCCAACATCCTCGACCAGTGAGGAACTCGTCGAGCGGTGCCGGAGCCGCATACTCCGGTTCTTCAACGCACCGGAGGACGAGTACGTCGCCATCTTCACGGGCAACGCCAGCCAGGCGATCAAACTCGTGGGGGAGGCATACCCGTTCTCCTCGAAGAGCCATCTCCTTCTGACGTTCGACAACCACAACTCCGCGAACGGGCTCCGCGAGTACGCCCGCGCCGGCGACACGGCGACCTGCTATCTTCCGATCGTCCCGCCGGATCTGAGGACCGCCGAGGGGTCCATCCACGCGTGCATGTGTCAGCGCGAGGGAGAGGACGACAAGCTCTTCGTCTATCCGGTCCAGTCCAATTTCTCAGGCGTGCAGCATCCGCTCGAGTGGGTCGAGCTCGCACACCTGCGTGGGTGGGACGTCATTCTCGATGCTGCGGCCTACGTGCCGACGAACCGGCTCGACGTCGCTCGCTGGCGACCGGAGTTCGTGCCCATCTCGTTCTACAAGATGTTCGGGTACCCGACCGGCGTCGGCGCGCTCATCGCGAGGCGGGAGGCGCTGGAGAAGCTCCGGCGCCCTTGGTTCGCCGGCGGCACCATCACGGTGGCCTCGGTTCAGGCCGATCAGCACTTTCTCCACGTCGGGCCTGCGGGATTCGAGGACGGCACACTTAACTACGCGTGTCTCCCGGCGATCGAGCGCGGTCTCGATTTCCTCGATTCGGTGGGGATGGAGACCATTCACAACCGCGTACACTGTCTGACAGGATGGCTCCTTCATCGCATGACGGCGCTCGAACATGGAAACGGCGCGCCGCTTGTCCGGATATACGGTCCCACGACGAACGAATTCCGCGGCGGCACGGTTGCCTTCAACGTGTACGACCGCGACGGTCATGCGGTCGACCATCTCGAGGTCGAGCGTCGGGCGAACACGTGGAACATATCGCTGCGGACGGGGTGCTTCTGCAACCCCGGAGCGGGGGAGATGGCGCTGGGGCTGACGAAGGACGAGATCGTCACCTGCTTCACGCGGGCGGACTCCCGCATGACGTTCAACGAATTCCGCCGGTGCATCGACGAGAAGAGCACTGGCGCCGTCCGCATCTCGCTCGGGGTCGCGTCGAACTTCGCCGATGCGGCGTCCTTCATCCAGTTCCTCAAGAGCTTCCGGGATGCCTAGGGCCCCCCGGAAGTCGGTCGTTCGATGGACCCTCGGCTACTTCACGAGACTGACCTTTGCGGTCTCGACCTCATCGCCCGCCTCCAGCATCAGGAAGTAGACGCCGCTTCCGAGCGGTCGGCCGTCAGACGCGGTGCCGTCCCAGGCGACCGTGTGGCTGCCCGCGGTGCGGGGCGAGTCCGCGAGTGTACGAACGGCGCGGCCCGCGATGTCATACACGGTGAGTCTGACGGACGCAGGCCCGGCCAACGTGAACCGGACGGTCGTCGTCGGGTTGAACGGGTTGGGACTCCCCGCGAGCTCCGCAATGAGCTTCCCGTGCGTCACCGGCTCCTCAACACCCGTGATCTCGTCGAGGTCGATCGAGTGCATCGAACGTCCGTGCGTGCCGGCAACCAGGGTGCGGGTCGGCTGGTGGATCTTGATGTCGTAGACCGGGACCGGCGGGAGACCCGAACCGAGCATGTCCCACGTCGCGCCGGTGTCGCGCGAGTAGTAGCAGCCCAGGTCGGTGCCGACATAGAGGAAGGAGGGCATGTCCGGATCGATGGCGATGACGCTGACGGCCGCATTCGGCAGTCCGTCATCGATGGCCGTCCATGTCGCACCGGAGTCTTCGGTCCGGTACACGCGCGAGATGGCCTCGTCCCACCGCATGCCCGAGAACGTGACGTAGGCTGTCGTGCAGTCCGTCGGGTCGATCGCGACACGCGTCACCCAACGGTTCGGCAGACTTCCTGAGACCTTCGTCCAGTTCGTGCCGCCGTCATCGGACATCCAGACGTTCGAGTCATCGGTTCCCGCCCAGATCACATTCGGGTTCGACGGAGCCACGGCGATGGTCGTGACGGTTCCGTAGCTCGCACCGGGTGCCGCATCCGTCAGGTCGCCGCTGATGGGGTTCCACGAATCCGCGCCGTTCGTCGTTCGGTAGACGCGGTAGGTTCCAAGGTAGAGCGTCTCGTGGTCGCTCGGGTCCATCACGACCGGCATCGACCAGTTCGTGCGTTCGTTGCCGACCCCGTTGAGCCCCCAGTACCAGTTGTACCCGAAGTCCGTGGACTTGTAGAGGTTGCCGTACTGGTACTCGCAGTAGATGATGTCGGAGTCCGTGGGATCGACGATCGTGTAGAAGCCGTCCCCGCCGAAGATCCGTTCCCAGTCGTCCACGCCGCCCGTGGCGGTGCGGAGCGTTCCGTTGTCCTGTGTTCCGCCGTAGAGCCTCGACGGGTCGAGGTAATCGATCTCGATGGCGTAGAACTGGTTCGTCGGCTGGTCGTAGAGTTTGGACCATGTGTCGCCGGCGCTGTCGGAGAAGTAGATGCCGCCGTCGTTGCCCTCGTAGATGTGTGTCGGGTTCGACGGATCGAAGACCATGGCGTGATGGTCGACGTGGTTCGCCGAGGCGACCTCGCTCCAGCTCGCGCCCCCGTTCGTCGTGCGGTAGAGGGGCACGCCCATCGCGAACACGCGGTCCGGGTCGGTCGGATCCACGCGGATCTGACCGAAGTACCACCCGAACGAACTCGTGAGGTTGGACAGCGCACCATCGTTGGTCTGCGTCCACGTCGCCCCGTAGTTCGTGCTCTTGTAGACGCCCATGAAGTAGCCCGGGTCGTCGCAGTAGAAGGCATAGACGACATTGGGGCTCGACTCGCAGACGCTGACGCCGATACGGCCGACATCCGCCCCGGAGGGGAGGCCGTTGGTCAGTTCCACCCACGTGTCGCCGCCGTCGGTCGACTTGTGGATGCCGCTCGTCCACCCGCCCGACTTCCTCGAGTTCAGCCTGCGCACGCGCTCCCACATCGCCGCGTAGAGCGTGTCCGGATGCGCCGGGTCATAGGCGAGGTCGATCGCCGCGGTCGAGTCGGAGACGGCGAGCACCTGATCCCACGTCGTCCCGCCGTCCTCGGTGCGGTAGACGCCGCGGTCGGGGCTCGTCCCGAAGAGCACGCCGGCCGCCGCGACCCATATGCGGTCAGCATTGTGCGTATCGACGAGAACGCGTCCGATGTAGCGGGTCTCGTCGAGACCCAGATGCTCCCAGGTCGAGCCGGCATCGGTCGACCGGAAGACGCCCATGCCGGACCAGCTGTAGCTCGATGAGTTCGCCTCGCCCGTTCCCACGTAGATCGTGTTCGGGTCCTGCGGGTCGAGCGCGATGGCGCCGATCGACTGGACCGGCTGGTCGTCGAAGATGGGATCCCAGCTCGCTCCCGCGTCCGTGGACTTGAACACGCCGCCGCTGGCCATGGCGGCATAGATGATGTTCGGGTTGGTCGGGTGGATCGCGAGGTCCGTGACGCGCGCGCCGATGTTGGATGGGCCTCGCTCCTGCCACGCGACACGGGTCTCGCCGCGGGATGCGATCCGCCGCGCCTGAACGTCGAGCATCGCTTCGCGGATCTCGTCGTGGTTGAGTCGGTCGTAGGGGTACGCGCGCTGCGCGTGTGCCCAGTCGTTCGGGAGGCAGCCCGGCTCATATGGCGTTCCCGCCGCGGCCATCTCGGCCTTGAGTTCCGTCTTCTCAGCCTTGATGCGCGTTGCCACCTCGGCTGCCGTGTACGTCTCCGCCTGAGGCTCTGTCGAGAGGTGCTGCGTCACCCCGAAGATGGCGGCGGCGAGTACCAGCGCCGCGAAGATGATGATCGTGGTCCTGGGCATGGAACGGGCTCCCTTCGGCGAGTGCCGCGTGTCGGGACACCGGCGCAGGTCACCCCGCGTGCGTCCCATCGTGTCACAGATCGCATATCATACTCATTCTAGCAGGATTCGTGCGCATGACGCATCCTGCCTCTGCTGCAGCGGGTGAAAACACGACCGCTTCTTGACTGTCCATGTGAATTGTGGTATTCTGGAAGAACAGAACCACGAATGACACATCCGTGACGACGGAAGGAGCCCATCGTGCGATGGAGAAGCGCACCCGTGCGACCCGTTCTCGCGGTAGCGATCTCGGCGATCATGGTCGCGACCGCTGCTGCCAACTTCTACGACTACACAGATGACCTCACATCACTCGCCTTCTGCGATGTGGAGAACACGACGGCTCACTGGGATACGGTGGCAGGGGAGATCGTGATCCCCGCCTTCGAAACGCGTGTTGTGGGCGAGGTGCCGGTGACGGGGAGTACGGTGGGGGTGGCGGTGGCCGGCGATATCGCGCTTCTCGCGAGCGACGTGACCGGACTGGTCGTTGTCGACATCACCGATCTGTCGGCGCCTGTCGAGGTCGGAGTGTGTAACACCCCGGGGAATGCAAGGAGCGTTGTCTTCCACGGGGATCTGGCGCTCGTCGCCGACCGCGCGGGTGGACTCGTGATCGTCGACATCCACCAGCCGGCTCTTCCTCACATCATCGGCTCCGTGACGTTCATCGACCAGGCCACCGACGTAGCGGTGTCCGGCGACCACGCCTTCGTCGCCGCAAGCGCTGCCGGCCTGGTGTCTGTGGATATCTCCGATCCGACGGATCCCGCAGTCGTCGCATCACGGACCTTCTCCGGAGACGCGGTGAGTGTGGATATCGACGGGACTCACGCGTACGTCGCCACCGAAGCCGGCGGTCTCCGCATCATTGATATCAGCGACCCGACCAGTCTCGTCGAGGTCGGCGTCGCATATCCCGGGGGCGACGTGAAGGACGTGGCCATCAGCGGCAATCGCGCGTACTGCGTCGGTTTCAAGGCCGACTGGCCTCCGCCGAACGAGGCCTTCTTCAGGGTCTACGACGTGACCGCCCCCTCAGCCCCGGTGCTTCTCGGCAGCATGACCGACTTCAGCCAGCCCTACGACATCGAGCTCGCCGGTGACAGGGCCTACGTGGCCGACGGGTACTACGGCATCCGCGAGTTCGACATAACAGAGCCGTCCACGCCGATGGTCGCGGAGGAGTTCGCCGTCTCGACCTGGGCGTGGGGTCTCGCCGTCGAGGGAAGTCATGTGTTCGTCGCCGATCTCTGGGCGGGTCTCTCCATCGTCCGGATCGGGTCCAGCATTCCGCCGCTGCAGGTGGGCGCTGTGGCTCTCTCGGGGAACTCGTACGGCGTTGCGCTCTCGGGGGACCACGCTTTCGTTGGGACGCAGCTCTCGGGCATCCAGATCGTTGACATCAAGAGTCCCCTGGACCCGGTCGCGGTCGGGAGCTTCGATACGTCCGGCCGGTCGTATGGGCTGAGGGCCGAGGGTGACCTGCTCTATGTGGCGGACGGCGCCTTCGGGATCCGCGTTCTCGACATCATTGATCCTGTGTCTCCCGTGGACATAGGAGGCTACAATACCCTGGGTTTCGCGTATGACGTCGCGGTCGCTGGGCACGTTGCATACGTCGCGGACGGGAACGCAGGGCTTCTGGCCGTGGATGTCTCCGATCCGACGCTTCCGACGGTGCTGGCGTCCGTCGATACTCCCGGTACCACCTACAGTGTCGAGGTGTCCGGCGACCTGGTCTTCGCCGGTGACAGGTACTCGGGTCTCCAGGTCTTCGACGCAAGCGTCCCGGAGAGTCTCGCTCTGATCGGCACGAGCGACGCGGCGGGCGATGCCCGCGGAATCGACGTGGCCGGGAGCATCGTCGCGGTAGCCGACGCTACGGGCGGGATCGTGCTCGTGGACATCTCGGACCCGACCGCGCCCCAGGAGGTCTCGAGGTGGTCCGGCGCATCTCCAGCCTACGACGTGACGGTCTGCGGCAACTGGGCATACGTCTCGCTTGGCGTGACGGGTTTCCAGGTCGTCGACATCTCAGATCCGACGAACATCACGTTCGCCGGCGGTGTTGATGTGGACGACTGGGCGTACCAGAGCGTTGTCGCCGGTGATCACGCCTTTCTGGCGGACGACTCGGCCGGACTCAAGGTCTACGAGATCCGTCAGCAAGAGCTGGACATCCAGCTCAATACGGCCGTCTCGACCCCGATCTGGGAGACAACGGGGACCATCGAGACCATCGAGATCGTCACGATCCAGCAGGGGCCGATCAGATGGGAGGTCAGCGCTGACGACGGCCAGACGTGGGACCGTGTCATTCCCGACGACCGGCCTCACAGTTTCGGCACCCCGGGTCGAACACTCCGATGGCGCGTCTTCCTCAACTACGAAGAGGCCGGCGATGACCCGGTCGTGTCCGAGGTGTACCTCCGGTGGTATGTCGATGAGGTGGGCGTCGACGACGACGAGACGATGCCGCTGAGCTTCGCGCTGACTCAGAATACGCCGAACCCGTTCGCCCGCTCAACGACGGTTCGGTTCCACGTTCCCGCGACCGGGGGTGACGCGCTCGTGGCGGTCTACGACGTGGCGGGCCGACTCGTCCGGACGCTCGAGCGCGGCCGGCAGTCGCCCGGCGTGAGGGACGTGACATGGGACGGGCGTGATGAGCGCGGGGAGTCTGTTGCCGCGGGTGTCTACTTCTGCAGACTCGTGGCGCCCGGCTTCGATCAGTCGCGCAAGATGGTCCTTCTGAGATAGATGGTCGCAGGTGTCCGTCGCACACGACGGTGTTCTCCGCACACGACGCCGCCCTCTCTCTCGACGGATACACCGATGGCAGAACGCGCTCGCCCGGCGGGATCACCGCCGGGCGTCGTGCATTCGCGTGGTTCTTCGGCACCACGATCCGCTCCGATGGTGCGGTTGCTATCGATAGAGCGCTTTGATGGTGCCCCACCCGGTCTGCTTGACCGAGGTCTCATCATCGACGATCACGTCGTCGATCTGGACGTAGTAGTCGTCGTGAACGGGACCGGGGTCATTATGATACCGGAACTCGATCTGAACGCTCTCGCCGGCCCAGGCGCTCACGTCGACGACGGGGCCGACTCCGGGCGTTGACTCGAACGCGCCGTGGTCCTCGCTCCAGCTGAGCAGGGCGTAGATGTTCATTCCGACGCGGACCCAGACCTCGAAACGGTCCTGCCCCATGAAGTTCTGGTAGTTGGCCCGGAAGAACAGCACGGCATCGGACGGCACGGTGAACACGGGCGACAGCAGAGACGTATCGTAGTCCTGACCGGGGGAGTGGCTTGAGCTGACCTCGGCGCAGGCCCCGATCCCGCCCGTCCAGTTGTCGTCCCCCCATGCGGTGTTCCGCTGCCACTCGACACCCGTCTGCGCCGCGTCGATGACCGTCCACCCGGAGGGCGGGAAGCTCCCGTTGAACCCCTGATGAATCCCATCCGCGGCCGCGACTCCGCCGAGCGCGGTGAGGGCGGCGACGGCCAGACACGAAAGCGCTCGGGGTGTTCTCCTCATAGGGTGTCTCCCTCGGATGTCCGTTGGTTCGTCCGTATCCGGCGCTGAATGAGTCCACAGAGTGGAGTTCCGTATGATACCATGGACACCTTCCAGCGACCAACAGCACCGTCCTTGAACGATTCCGGGGGCGGGCGTGTCCAAGCTTGTGTGCCCGGAGAAGCACACCCCGGGGACATCGCTGCGCGGTGATATGAGCGAGATTTCATGTCTCGTGCTGACCCTGGGGGAACCCGGATGCGACCTCTGTTCGTACTGCTGTGTCACGCGCTCGTGGCTCTGATCCCGATGGCGTCCTCAGCCTCAACATGCAGCTACCCGACATTCGATCCGCACAACGGGAACACGACTCTCTGCGAGACCGCCGATGGTCGCGTGATGGATGTTCCCTACGTCAACGCCTGCCGGCTGGAGCCTGGCGAGACGATCGAACTCGACGGTCGCCTTGATGACCCTGTCTGGGCAAGAGCCGAGGCAGCGACCGGGTTTCGCGTGTGGGACCCGACCAGAGGCGAGGAGGAAAGCGAACCGACGGTGTTCAAGGTCGTCTACGACGACGACGCGGTCTACGTCGGCATCGCGTGTCTGGAGTCCGATGCGGGCAACATCGTCAGTCAGCTCTGTCGTCGCGACAACATGCTCGGGAGTGACGTGGTCAGTATCTACCTGGACACGTACCACGACCACACGACCGGCCACAACTTCGCGATCAACCCGCACGGCGTGCAGCGGGACAGGTACGTCTACAACAACGGGAGCATGGACTCGAGCTGGGACGCTGTCTGGGGCGGGGAGACGCACATCGACGACAGGGGATGGTACGCCGAGATGCGCATCCCGTTCTCATGCGTTCGCTACAGCAACGGCGGCGACATGACGTGGGGCTGCAACGTGTACCGGTACATGCACTCCAAGGGAGAGGACACGTCATGGACGACGTGGGGCCGGGACGAGAGCGGCTTCGTGAGCAGGTTCGGCGAGATCCGGGGGATTCGCGGGGTCCAACCCCGCCGTCAGCTGGAGCTGCTTCCGTACGTCGTGCACCGAACCACCGACCCGTCGGCCGCTGGTGACGAGGATGAACTCGATCACTTCGACAACGTCGGCCTCGACGTGCGCTACGGCGTGACCTCGGACCTCACGCTCAACGCGACCTTCCAGCCGGACTTCGGGCAGGTCGAGGCCGATCCGGCGCTCCTGAACCTCTCAGCCTTCGAGACGTACTACTCCGAACGCCGTCCGTTCTTCGTCGCGGGGGGCCAGTTCTTCGATCACGACGGCTTCGATCTGTTCTACTCGCGCCGCATCGGCACGGGCGATGAGAGAGCGCGCATCCGCGCGGCCGGAAAACTGACCGGGAAGACGCCGAGCGGCGTCTCGGTGGCGGCGCTCTATGCGCTCACCGACATCACCGGGAGAGGGCAGGCGCACAATCCGTTCAAGAGCGGAGAGCTCGGCACACAGTTCCTCATCGGCCGTCTCGGCAAGGAGTTCAGTGAGGGGGCGCACAGGTTCAACATCATGCAGACCGCCGTGCTCAGGCCGGACGACCGTGATGCGTATGGGAACGACGACACCCGCAATGCCTACACGACCGGACTCGACTTCGATCTCAACTTCGCAGACCGCGCGTACGGTGTCGAGGGGTCGATCGTCGGCTCGATCGTCGACCCGAAGATATCCGTGGACGATCCGGACCTCTGTCACGCGGCTCTCTACGGAACCGGCGGTCGATTCATGGTCGCCAAGCAGTCGGGCACCGTCAATGGAGGGGTCAGCGGGCGCTGGGAGACCGATGATCTGGACATCAATGACGCAGGGTTCCTGCACTCCAATGATGAGATCTCCGCGGACGGCTGGGTCAGCTATGAGCACGAGTCCACACTGGAGGATCCCATCATCAGACGGGGCAACTTCGGTGCGAGTGTGTGGCGCGGCTGGCTCTACGCCGGCAGCACGGGCTACGATCTCGATACCGGTGAGGTGGCGTGGTCGTACGACAGCGGGCACCCCACCGGCGTGGGTGGCGAGGTGAACGGGTGGATGCAGTTCGGCAACTTCTGGACGGGGTGGTTCGGGGTCGGGGGCGATCCGTACTCCTCAAACAAGTATCTGACCCGCACGTTCGACGGTGAACGCGGACCGCTGATGCAGACACCCGGTGGCTTCTGGGGTTGGTGGGGAGTCAGGACCGACGGCCGGAAGGACGTCGCGCTTGAACTCAACGGGAATCTGAACCGGAATGATGCAGGGGGTGCGACGGACCGGTTCGGCCTGGCCGTCGACTGGACACCCACGACCCGTGTGAACCTGAGCTGCGTTGCGGGCTACAACACGACGCACGCGGTGTCGAGTTTCGTCGACAACTTCGCAAGCCCGGGTGAGGGGATCGGCGGTGTGAGCTATGTCTTCGCCGAGCTCGACCGTGAGACCGTGGACCTGACCATTCGGGCCGATGTGCTCTTCTCCCGGAACCTGTCGCTTCAGCTGTACGCGCAGCCCTATCTCACGGTGGGCGAGTACAGCAACCCCAGAAGGCTGGCGAAGCCGGATTCCTACGAGTTCGAGGACTACGAGTTCGAGACGCCGGAGAATCCCGAAGACGCTGACCCCGAGCCCTCCGACATCGACGACTACGATTTCGAGTACGCCTCGGTCAACATCAACGCGGTGCTCCGCTGGGAGTACCGTCCGGGGAGCACGCTCTACCTGGTCTGGAAGCAGGGGAGGAGCTCGTACGACGACGGGCTGTCGTACGGGTCCGAGTTCCGGCCCGAGCTGCGTGCATCGGAGATGTTCGACAGCGAACCGGAGAACACCATCCTCCTGAAGCTGGCCTACTGGCTGCCGATCTAGCTGAGGCGCGAAGAAATTCGCATCTGTAACAGCTTACTGAGTGGGGTCTTAGGCCCCCCTCTCTTTTCTTCTTGGTGTATTACTTGACATATATACCCAGGCAGTCGTATGTTGTCTCTAGCAGTGTATTACTACAGTCGAGCAGTTCGTGTGTCAGATAGAGAGACGAGTTCATAACGAGAGCAGACAGATGACTCCACGCCGAGAGAAGAGCAGGGGCGGCGGCAGAGGAGCCTCCCGAGCACGGAGGAATGAGATGGGACGGAGACGGAGTATCCGAACGGCAGTGCTGCTGATTGCCACGGTCGCTGTTTTGACCGCGGCCGCCGCGGGGGCAGGCGCGATGCCTGTGGAGGAGGGTGAAGGTGGACGTGCGCGGCCGCTGCGTGGTGCGGCGCTCGTGCATCTACGCTCCAGTGAGCGGAGCGCGTGGAGCACGATCGCTGCGGCGTCGGAGGCGGTCGGCGGTGTGGTACGCGCAGCGATGGGTGGATCTTCGGGGGAGGTGACTGAGGGGGCTCTGAGGAGTGTCGTCACGGGAGCCGTCTCGTGCGCGCTGCGCGTGGGGTGGATGGTGACGAAGGGTGTACCTCTTCCTCGTGCCGCCGCGGGGGTGGCCGTTGAGAATCTGATCCGCTCGGCCGGGAACGAGAATGACCCGTCCGTGGAGAGGTTGACCCAGCAGGCCGGGACGATCGACGAAGTGGACAGCGAAAGGACGCCTGATGCTGATAGTCGTTGATCCGCACAGCGGGGTTCCCGTGTACCGACAGCTGATGGACCAGGTCAAGTTCCACGTGGCCAGCGGACTCCTCAAGCCGGGTGACGAGCTGCCGTCGACGAGGTCACTGTCGGCAGAGCTCGGCGTGAATCCGATGACCATCAGCAAGGCGTACAGCTTTCTGGAGCGGGAAGGCCTCGTCGAGCGTCGTCCCGGCCGGCCGCTGGTCGTCGGTGGCGTCTCCGACGACGCCATCCGGATGCGGAAGCTGGAACAGCTGGAAGAGAGCCTCGCCCCGACCGTGACGGTTGCGCGCCAGCTCGGTCTTGAGGATGACGAGGTGGTTGAGACCCTGCGCCGGATGCTTGACGGGACAGGATCAGGAGAGGGTTCGCACGGTCGTGCCGATACGACAGACAAGGAGAGTCAGAAATGAGCATCGTCACATTCAACAACGTGTGCAGGGCGTACGAGGCAGGAATCGACGTTCTCCACGACGTGAGTTTCGGGATCGAATGCGGCGAGGTCGTGGGACTTCTCGGCAAGAACGGGGCGGGGAAGACGACGCTCATCCGTATCGCGATGGGCATGCTGGCGGCCGGGAAGGGTTCGGTCGAGGTGTTCGGTCTGGACCCCCGCGTGAAGCCGGTCTCGGTGAAGACGCGGATCGGGTACGTCTCCGAGGACCAGATACTCCCGCCGTTCCTGAGCATCGTCGAGGTGCTGGACGTCCACCGCGGACTCTTCCCGACCTGGGATGACGAGATGGCGATGGGGCTTCTCGAGAGGTTCTCGCTCAATCCCCGGGCGAAGCTGGGCAAGCTCAGCAAGGGACAAGCGAGGCAGGTGGCACTGCTGTGCGCGGTCGCGCACCGGCCGGAGCTCCTGCTTCTGGATGAGCCGGCAGGAGGATTGGACCCGGCCGCGCGTCGGGAGTTCCTCGAAACCTCGATTCATCTCCTCAACGAGGAGGGGGCGACGATCTTGTTCTCATCGCACTACATGACCGATGTGGAGCGCATGGCGGAGCGAGTCGTCATGGTCCATGAAGGCAGCGTGCTTGTCGACCGGCCGCTCGACGACCTGCGAGAGAGTCACTGCGTCGTCCGGATCCCGTCGGGGAACGGTGCGACGAGAGAGGCTCTCAGAGCGATCGACGGCTGCCTGGGTGTCCGGGAGCGGACCGACGGGCTGCACGCGGTCTTCGCGCTGGCGCCTTCGGACGCCGCTGCGGTGATTGCTGAGCGTCTCGGGGCGACGGGCACGGACTGTCGCACCGTTGGTCTCGAGGAGATGTTCATCGAGCTCGCAGGAGGTCAGTCATGATCGCGGCACTCCTGAAGCGTGACCCTGCACGCGGCGCCGCCGTCAGGTGGATGTTCTTCTCGGTGATCGGAGCCACCGCGCTGCTGAACATCGTCGGGGTCCTCCGCGCGTTGACCGATGTGGGGGCCGACCACCTCGCCGCCGTCGCTCGGGTGATGGCCATCGTCGTTGTGGCGCTTCCGGCCATGGCCTTCCTCGGATTCGTCGCGGTCGACCGGAGATACCGGCCGCTCGACCTGACGCTCCCGATCCCGAGCCGTACGCTATGGCTCGCGCACACGCTCAGTACCCTGATCTGGTCGACGGCCGTCGTCGGTGTAGTCGTGGCGGCAGCGGCGGGCATCGCGGCGTGGCTCTACAGCTCGGTGGGCGCGGAGTTCGGCATCAGGCCGCAGACCGTGATGGACGTTCTTCTCCCTGCCCTGTGCGGGACGTGGTTCGTCGCGATGCTGCTCCAGGCCATCCGGCCCGAGCGCTCGCGCCTGAGCGCTGCGCGGGGTGACGGTCTGGTCGTGCTCGGCCTCATTATTGCAGCTCTGCTCGTACTCTCGCTCCTGGTGTTCATACCCGTTTTCTGGAGCATCGTCCTGCTACCCGCGGCGTGGTTCGTCGGACGCTGGACGTATGGGAGGCTTCCACGGTCGTTCGACCTCATAGCGCCGTCGGCCAGCGAGAGGAATGCGCGACGCGACTCGGATCTCGTGCTCACGCGGCGCGGGCCGGGACGCGGTCCCGTCTATCATCTGTTGCTCAACTGGACCATCTACTTCAGCGTCATCAACAAACCGTGGGCCAGCGCTTTCATGGGGTACCCGACCGTGCTCGCGGCTGGCTTCGGTCTGTCCGGGTTCAAGTACGCTGCTGTCGGAGGCGAGGCTGTCCGGTTCATGCTCATCGCGATCACGTCCTACGTCTTCGTCGCGTTCACGGCGCTGATTCCTCGCCGGCTGTTCAAGATCGACTCGTGGCCGGTCAGTCGCGCTCGTGTCTTCGTCGCGGCCGTCATTCCGTTCATCGTAGCGCTGTCCATCGGATACGGTGTCGGTACGATCTGGGGTGAGGCCAAGGAGTCGTCGCGGGAGCTGATCCAGCTCGTGCCGTTCTCGGAGGAGGAATCGGCGCACTTCGTTCGCGTCCCGATCGCGCAGTGCGACGTCGCGCTCGACGGGGTCATACCGGACATCGCAGTGCCGTGGGGTGAACGGGCCACCCCGGATCCCATGACGATATGGAATGAGGGCACCGCGGCAGTCTACTCGCCGTTCGCCGTCGAGCGGACGAGTTCACCCGAGTTCGTCGCGCACCAACTGAGCCGTGCCGTGCATGCGGTCTACGGCGCGGATATCCCGGCGAAGGAGCTCCAGGAACGGTACCTTGTCGAGGGAGCGAACGGGGCCGCCCTCGTGAGGGATGGGGGGCTCACACTGACCGCCGACTATCCGGAACTTGAGCCGCGCCCGGGTGGTCCGGCGTATCCGGTGATCATGGTCTTCATGCACGTGCTCTGGCTCGTGCCCCTGATGATCGCGTACCGGCCGCTGCGGGCCGGCATCCGCGAGCGCACCAAGAAGGGGACGTTCGGAGGCATGCTCGCCCTCCTGATGGGTGTTCATCTCGGGCAGTATCTGCTCGTGACGTCGCACAGGCTGGACGTCTTCGCCGCCTCAGGAGCCGCGATGATCTTCATCCGCGAGCTACCACGCCGACTGCCGGGCGGGGAGATCACCGTCTGGACGCTCTGTGTCGTGCTCTGCGGTCTGCTCTACCTCGCGGCCATCCGCGCGCTCGAAAGAACCGAGTCGCTTCCATCGGACGAGGCGCTTGCCGAACTTCTGCCGACGATGCGATAGGTCGGCGCTGCGGGAGACCGCGGCGCGGCAGCAGCGGCGACGCACACGACATGTGACCCGTGAAACCGAGAGCCCGGCCGTGTGGCCGGGCTCTCTCGTTGTCTGTCCTCCGCCCCACGCTCGATCGCCGTGCCGCGTCCGATGGGCACTCGCGGTGGAGGGAGGAGATATGGCCCGCGCGTCCTGCTGCCGCCGCTACCGGTAAAGCGCTTTGAGAGCACCCCAGGAGATCTGCTCGACGGGCGAGTTGCAGTTGCCGCAGTTGCTCAGGTACATGCCGATGTCCTTCCCGAACTCGTTGTTGCCTCTGAGAGCGGGAGAGTTGGCGCAGAGGAAGTAGTAGTCGGTTGTCACGTCACAGAAGCGCGGGTCGACGCCGATGAGGTTGTCGATCCCTGGGACGCTGTCGCTGCCACCGTTGTCGAACGTGATCGTGTGGATCGTCTCCAGCCACGAGCCGGGCTCCCGAGTGATTGCTCTCCCGGTCTGATCCGGCATCGTGAACGCGATGATGCACCGACTGACGGTCATGTGATTCCAGTCTTCGCCGCCATCGGAGTAGATGGCGCCGCCGGGGGAGTGGTTGTAGACGAACGTGCATGACCTCACAACCGGAGCATACTCGTAGCTCGTCTCCGCGTAGAGCCCACCTCCAGCAACTGCGCCCCTGTTTCTCACGAAGAGGCAGTGATCGACGGAGACTTCAGAGAAGGCGTTGATGTACACGGCACCGCCCCGGTCAGACTCGTTCTCATAGAAGAAGCTGTTGTACACGGCCGTACCTGAGATTCGGCTGGGGCTTCCTCCCGAGATTCGCTCGCTGGGACTTCCCGTCATCCCGCAGTAGACGGCCCCGCCGAACTCGCCGGATGTGTTCTCGCGGAAGTCGCAGCTCGAGATCGACGCCCAGGTGCCCTCCTTGCAGGAGATGGCCCCGCCGTTGAGGTCGGCCCGGTTGTTCTCAAAGGTGCACCACCTGATGCGTGGCTTGGACTGCAGGCAGTAGATGCCCCCACCGTAGTGCTCGGCGTAGTTGTCCTGGAAGCGACACTCATCGACCTCGGCCTCGGAAGCGATGCCGAGGTAGATGGCTCCGCCGAACTCGTTCGCGTAGTTGTCCTCGAAGATGCAGTCGCGGATGATGGGATTGGAGCCCGCCACGTATATGGCCCCGCCCATGTCCGTTCGGCCCCTCTTGACAGTGAAGCCGTCGACGATCGAGTAGTCCGTCTCGCCGCTCCAGAACACGAACGCGCGTCCCTGCCGTTCCAGGTCGATGATCGTGAACTGAGGGCCGGCCTCGGACATCAGCGAGAGGTCCTTGCCCATGAAGCTGATGTCGCGGTTGTCGGGGCCGGTGTAGGTTCCCGGAGCCACCATGATGACGTCGCCCGAGTCCGCGAACGCGACGGCGGGAGCGATGGCAGAAAAATCGCCGGCGCCGGAAGCGTCAACACGGTACGTCGTCGCCGTGGCGCCGGTCGCGAGCAGTATCAGGGAGAGAGCTGCCAGAATTTGATAGCGATTCACCACGTGCCTCCTCGTGCGTCGGAGGCGAGTCGCAATGGGGGGATGTCGACCACATCTCCAACCCTACTCCCGGCGGGCAGTTCCGTCAAGTCTCAGTTGAACAGACCTCACCAGGATGCTGTTCTTACCGACACGGAGCCCCGCGGGAGTTCCCGCGGGGCCTCTCGTCATCAGGCATCAGGATGTGGTTCGTGCACCGCAGAAGTCGCTCCGCCCCTCGGAGCGTTGATTCTGCAGGTCGGGTCTATTGGAGCGTGATGAGCACCCCGTGTGTGACCTTCGCCTCGATGTAGCTGTCCTCGTCATAGCCCGCCGCATCGATGTTCTCGTGGTTGAAGTAGTTGAGCGTGATGGCCGCCTGTCCGGACGGCACGCCGCTCAGATCTCCGGACGTGAACGTGTGGCTTCCGTCGTTGGCCGTGACGGCGTACACGCCGTTCCCGCCCCCTCCGGCCGGGATGATGCCCAGGTGAAGGTCGCCTGGTCCCTCTGAACCCTCCCACGTCACGGTGAAGCCGGAGCGCGACACCGTCTGCTGGTTCACGGGGTCGGTGATGTAAGGCGTCGACTCCGGGAAATCGATGGAGACCGTCAGGTCCGGCGCATCGACACCTCCATCCACATGGAAGGAGTAGGTCTCGTCCTCTTCGAGGAAGACGCTTATCGGCCACTGCACGTACTTATACGTGGTCTCCATCGCGCTCCACTCCAGCGGATAGGCGGCGCCGTTCTCGCACCAGACGCTGTCGACCATGATGGGATGGGCCGGGCTGCAGGGTGCCACGGTGCTGTCGAACCAGGCCATCAGGAAGTCGCTCATGATGACCATCGAGTCTCGGCTGGCGAACTCCATGTACGTGATCCCACGCGACACCTTGAGCGCGGCGAAGACGCCGTCCGCCTGCTGGTCGCCGCTGGTCGTATCGACCATTGCAGCGAAGTCGGAGAGATGGGTGATCTCGGCCGATGCCTCGTTGTCGCTCTCGTCGACCGTGGTCGTCAGGGCGGTCCAGCCGCGACCGTCGTCCGTGTAGATGACCACATCGCCCTCGTCAGCTCCAGCGAGGTCGCCGGGTTCGTACTCAACGGTGACCGTCGCAGGAGTGGTGAAGTTCGTGCCGGAGGGGCCGATCGATACGCAGTCCGAACAGAAGCCCTTGCCGGCCGGCGGCGCGGTCGGGGAGTTGTTCTCCTCGATCGTGAAATCGACCGTGTCATTGAGTGCGCCGGCGGGCACATCGAGCCGTGCCTGGCCGTCGAGCTCCACGTCGCCGCCCGCGGGGCCGATGGCGCCTTCGGCGGGTTGGTTGTTGTCGTTCTCGTCCGGTCCGGATCCGCCGCTCGAGGAGCAGCCGACGATGAGCGCGACGGACATGGCGAGGACGATGAGCAGAAGCAGCAGACGCTTCATGATGCTCTCCTCCATCTGGGGCGCACTGCAGTGCCCGAACCTATATCCGGTATCGAGCGGCGCACGCCGAACGCACTAGGGGAATTGAGATTACCTTGTGAGCGGAGACAGTATAGCGCGATTCGAGGATACCGGTCAACGCTCGGTCTTGACTCGTTCCACCATGAAGGGCATAGTATGGTGCTGTGGTTCCCCGCCGGGCGGAGCAACGAACGAACGGAGCGCACGTGGAGAGGCTGCTGGAGGCTCTCGCCTGCTTTGTCAGGCCGGAGCTCCGCGATATGCAGGGAGAGGAGCGCGCCGTCTGTGTCGGCGACGTGTTCGGCGTGCTCTACTCGACCCCGCTCCTCGTCCTCGCGCTCATCTGGCTCGTCGGCCAGACGGACCTCTCGCTCGTCGCGGCCAACTGGCCTCTGTTCGCGGTGACCCTTGTCCTGATGTACCTGTCCAGGCGTCTGTCCTTCTTCGCCATCACGGAGATCAGGCAGGGGACCTTCGCGGACTACAGTGGCAGCGTCGAGGGTCTCTGCGTCTGGGCCGCCGCGCTCATCCTCGGTCCGACCGCGCTCTGGCTCGCCCTTCCGTTCCCCCTCGTAGGACTCCTGACGGGTGTATCGGAGTCGATGAGCCCGACCGGTCTGTGGACGCGCCTCCGTGGGTTCACGCTGGATGCCGCGGCGCAGCTCACGGCGGGGGGCGTCGCCCTCATCATCTACCGGTGGCTGGGCGGTTCGATCCCCATCGCGGGACTCGTCGCCTCCGTTGGTCTCCTCGCCGTCATCTCGACGGTTCTCCGCTCGCTCATCTGGGGACTCATCAACTTCCCCTTCATCGGCTTCTTCGCGTTCTCGCGCTCGCTGGGTCTCTCGCGTGAGGACCGCGGGATGCTCTGGCGCTTCAGCATCCAGTCCACGGTCTGGCCTCTCCTCATCGACCCGTTCGCGGTCCTCGCCGCCGGTCTCTTCGTCGTCGGCGGGTACTGGGCATTCGGGTTCTTCATGCTCGGCACGCTTCTCGCCAGCGCCGTCGCGCACCGGATGAGCGACGCCATCCAGACGAACATCCAGCGCTCGCGCGAGCTCGAGCGGCTCGAGCGGCTCGCCCGCGCTATCCTCGATGCGCCGCCCGACGCCTCGACGCTCAGCGATGTTCTGAGGCGTCATGCGAGCGACATGTTGATGTACGGCAAGCTCGAGATCCGGCTGTTCCCGGACGGATTCGTCATGAGCGAACCGGCCGCGATGGAGAGCCTTCCAGAGGGGATATGGAACTGGCTCCGGCAGTATCCGGAGTCGTTCATCATCCGGCCCGGTGAGACGCTTCCGTGGGACCGGGGAGAGGTTGCGAGTCGCAATCTCGTGCTGGCGCCCATCATCAACCGGGAGACGGGCGAGCCGCTCGGGGGCATCGCGTTCGGCCGCCGCTGGGACCGTGGGAATGTCTCCGAACTCCTGCCGGCCGTGCAGGCGCTCTCGGCGCAGATCGCCTCGGCGCTTCATGGCGCGAACATCTATCGCACGACGCTCGACATCGCACGGTTCAAGCAGGAGCTGGCGCTCGCTGAGGAGATCCAGAACAGCCTGCTGCCGAATCGGGCGCCGGACATCCCGGGTTGGCAGGCCGCCGCATGGCTGGAGTCGGCCCGCGAGGCGTCCGGTGACTTCTTCGATATCATCGACCTCGGCGACAGGAGATTCGGTCTCGCCATCGCCGATGTCTCCGGAAAGGGTGTGTCCTCGGCGCTGTACATGGCGCTCGTGAGCACGCTCCTGAAGACGTACGCCTCGGAGTACGGTCTCGACCCGGGGCAGGTGCTGTCCGCCGTCAACAGGAGGATGCTGAGCGACTCGCGAAGCGGGCTCTTCGCGACGCTCATCTACGGTGTTCTGGACACGGCGACCGGGGTGCTGACATACGGGAACGCCGGACACAACCCCGGATATCTCGTTCGAAGAGATGGCATCGAGGAGCTGGGAGCTACCGGTATTCCCGTCGGTATGCTGGGCGATCAGAGCTGGACGACCGCCGAGACGACCATCCCGCCGGGGAGCGCGCTCGTCCTCTACACCGACGGAGTGACGGACGCGGTGAACCAGGACGGGGTGGACTACGGGCAGGGACGCCTGGCCGACTCCGCGGAGAGACTCGTCGGCCTGTCGGCCCGGGAGGTCCGGGTTGGTCTGATGGAGGATGTGCGCGAGTTCGTCGATGGAGCCGACCAGGAGGACGACATGACGTTTCTGATCATGGTGCGGGAGGGGGAGAGAGCCTGACCGGCGACCAGCACACCCTAGCGGATGACGATGAGCTTCGCCCTCGTGTGGGATCCCGCCGCCGTGACCTCACAGAAGTAGACGCCGCTTGCCACACCTCTGCCTCGCTCGTTCCGAGTGTTCCAGCTGACGCTCTTCACAGCCTCCTGCACGCCCTGTCCCGACAGGGCTCGCGTGAGCCGGCCGGCCGCATCATAGATCCTCACCGTGTAGTCCCACGAACCGCCGCGCGTTGCTGAGAGCGGGGCGGCGATCCGCAGCGTCGCCGATTCCCTGATCGGGTTCGGGTAGACCCACATGCGGGTGGTCTCTCCGGCTCCGGCGATGCCGCTGGTCGGGGCGGAACGGTCGCTCTCTGCGCCCCAGAGGTCGACCGCCGAGATCGTGTACTCGTAGGCCATGCCGTCCACGGTCGTCTCATCCGTGTACGAACTCTCCGGGAGTGGTATCTCCGCAAGCATCTCGAAGAAGAGGTCGCTCTCCGCCCGGCGATACACGCGGTGCGCGACGACCGAGGGATCCGGAGACTGCGGGAGAGCGATCCTGAGGCCGCCGTCCGCGCCAACGACCTCGGGCAGCTCCGGCGTCGCCGGCGGCACCCCGTCGCCGGCGTCGATGATCGAGAACGTCGCATCGTCGGTCTCGGTTCGCAGGCCGTCGCCGTCCTCGGAGGCAACGCGATAGTGATAGAGACTCTGCAGATCGAGTCCCGACAGAATGATCTCGTGGTCGGTCGTCATCGCCGGATCGTACACGCTCGACGAGTAGTCCGGTGTGAGTCCGTACTGCACTTCGGATGTCGCGGGGCGATCGGTCGTCCATGCGAGTCTTGCTGTCGTCGCGCTGACTCCGTGAACCGTGAGCCCCGTGATCGAAGGCGGCACCTGGATCTCGACAGGCCGGGTCTCGAACGAGGCCACGTCCGATACCGTCATCTGGCCGAAGACGTCGGTCGCCACGACGCGGTAGACGTGCGATGCGCCGGGGACGAGACCCTCGAGATCGAACCCGTGTGAGACGACGGGGTCCGGCTCCTCTTCAGTGGCGAGCGCGAGCGAGTCGCCGAATCCGTACTCGACGAGGCACCGCGCCGGGTTCGACGTCTGGAACTCCACGCGAGCCGTCGTGATGCCGATGTCAGTGACGGCGATCGAGTAGATGTCGAGCGCCGGAGGGAGGGTCGCTGCCTGATGGTCGCCCGAGCTCGTCGCGTGCCCCCAGTCATCGATGCTCCACGCGCGCACGTGGTAGAGCTCACCAGGCATGAGCTCGTCGATCAGAACCGAGTGCTCCGTGACGAGTTCCGGCGAGAGCGGGGTCACGCTTCCGTATGATGTGTCCTCACCGTACTCCACGCGGGAGTCGGACGGGCGGTTCGTCGTCCAGTTGACCGTCAGCGACGAGACGCCGGGCACGATCTCGAAGTCGGAGATCTCGAGAGGGGAGAGCCAGGTCGTGAATGTCGCATCGTCTGAGACCGACGTGAGGCCGAACTCGGTCTCCGACGTGACCCGGTAGTGGTACGTCGTGTTCTCCTCAAGCCCCGAAAGGTCGAGCGCATGGCTCGTCAGATAGGCGCCGTCGAACACCTCGAGCCCGTATTGGTCCGTCAGACCGTACTCCACTTGCGATGAGGCAGGGAGATTCGACATCCAGCCGATGATGGCTTCATCCGTGCCGATGTGCTTCGGCAGGATCTTGTAGAGTTCGAGATGGTCCTCGCTCGGGTGCTTCGTCCGGAACACGTGGTCGTCGGAGCTGACGATGTCGCCGGTGGCGTCCTCGCAGCGGATTCGGAAGTGGTGGTCAGTCTCCTGCTCGAGGTCGGTGACCACGGCATAGTGATCCGTACAGTACGGTTCGTCGACCTCGAGGACCAGCCCGTAGGCTTCGGTCTCGCCGTACTCGATCGACGAGACCGCATCGACCGCCGTCTTCCAACGGATCGTCGCCGTCACCGACGTCGTGTCGACCACGGCCACATCGGTGATCTCGAGGTTCGACATCAGCGTGGTCGCCAGCATCTCGGTAGAGATCGCAACCTGCCCCTCGGGATCGGTACTCCACGCGCGCATGTGGTAGGTCGCGCCAGGCGTGAGACCATCTATGAGAACGGAGTGTTCGTCGACGAGTTCAGGATCGAGCGGTGTTGCGTTTCCGCACAACTCGTCGAGACCGTAGACGGCGCGCGAGTCAGACAGCTTGTTCGTCGTCCACGCGAGGGTCAGACAGTGCGCCTTCAGCTCCTCGATTCGGATGTTGCTGATCCGGAGGTGGGGAGGGTCAGTGACGAATATCTCGTCGCGCGAACGCGAGGTGTTCCCGAAGGCGTCGGTCGACGTGACACGAAAGTGATAGAACGTCTCAGCGGTGAGTCCGTTGATGCGGATGAAGTGCGTGGTCGTCACACCGCCTGCATTGGACGCGTTCATGCCGTAGGACGATGTCAGGCCATAGTCAACCGACGACGTCGCGGGCCGGTCCGTGTTCCAGCAGACGAGCGCCGTGGTGTCGCCGACCGTGCAGGTCCGGACGTTCGAGATCACCGGTGCCGCCGGTACGCCCACCCAGATGATGGCGGGCGATCCCTCCATATCCTCCGGGGTCACGAAATCGAGGATCCCCAACCCGTCGGACTGCACCGGGTCATCATAGAGCGGATTCTCGTCACAGGTCACGTGGAACGAGCTGTTGGGCGTCATTCCGACGATGACGTGTGCGTTGACGCCGGGCTGGACGGTCGGAAGTGCCGGTGCTGGCGGCGACTGGAGAAGTACGACGAGGAGCGTCAGGGCGATACGCCCTGCCACACCGCTGCGCGATGTGCACATGCGTCCTGCCGCGCTGCGCGAAAAGACCACTGAAATGTCTCTCCCTAGCCTGGGTTGCGCGGAGTATATGAACGAGCAAGAAAGTTGTCAAGCAATGTTTGTGTCGAACTTGTGGGGAAGGTAGCCCGATGTGCGGTCTGTGGCAAGGCCTAACTGTGCATGACTATTTGTGAGTTCCGACCGTCAGTCCCTCGACGATGTGGCGCTGGAACACAGCGACGAGAACGAGCACGGGAACGATGCTGACGAGCGTCGCCGCCGCGATGGTGCCCCACGGCAGCTCGTGCAGTCCGGCGAAGAGCGCCAGCGCGACGGGGACCGTGCGGGATTGCGGCGTCGACGTCATGATGAGGGCGAAGAGAAACTCGTTCCACGCGAAGATGAAGATGAGAGCGGCCGATGTGAAGAGCCCGGGTGTCGAGACCGGGAGGATAACGCGGAGGAACGCCCCGCCCGGCGAACAGCCGTCAACGAGAGCCGCGTCCTCGAGGCTCCCGGGGAGGGTGCCGAAGTAGTGCGTGAGGATCCACACAGCCAGCGGCAGCGATGTGAGCGTGTAGGGGAGGACGAGTGCGGGATACTGGTTGATCAGCCCGAGACGGGCCATCGCCACGTAGAGCGGTCCGACCATGCCGATGGCCGGGAAGATGGCGATACCCAGGAAGACGGCCATCACCAGCTCCTTCCGGTGGACCCTGAGCCTGGCGAGGGCATACGCCGCCGGCGCCCCGAGCGCGAGCGTGAACAGCGTCGTGAGGGAGGCCACCACGAAGCTGTTCCATATATTCCTGGGGAACTGTCGTGTCTCGAAGACCGCGCGGAAGTTGTCGATGACCGCCGGCCTCGGGACGTAGTCGACCGGGATCTTGTAGACGGCCGACGGCGTCGAGAGGCTGACGTTGGCGAGCCAGTAGAAGGGGAGCAGACAGAGAACGGCGACGCCGACCCGAAGCGTCCAGAGTCCTGTCGATCGCATGCGTTGGTTCATCGTCACCGTTCGTTCCCTTCCTGTTGCAGACGTCGTCGGCAACCCGCAGCAGCTTGCCGCTGTGGCGGCAAGCTGCCAAGCCGTCGCCGCGAGGCGACGGCCCTACTCGCTGACCGGCTCCTGGGAGACGCGCATGAACCGGATGAGTATGAGGCTCAGCACGAAGACGATCGCGAAGAGCGCGACCGTCATGGCCGAGCCGTAGCCCAGGTCCGAGTACCGAAACAGCACCTTGTAGATGTAGATCGACAGTGTCTCGGTTCGGGATGCGCCGCCGGTGAGCACCCAGATGACATCGAATACGCGGAATGCGTCCATGGTCCGAAACAGCAGCGCGACCGCGATGAACGGCTTGAGCAGCGGCAGTGTGACGTAGCGGAAGACCTGCCAGCGGCCCGCGCCGTCGAGCTCGGCGGCCTCATAGTACTGATCCGGGATCGACTTGAGACCGGCGAGCAGTATGATGGCGACGAAGGGCACCGTCTTCCAGACGTCTGCGAGGATGCACGAGACCATCGCGAGCCCCGGGCCGAGCCACACGATGGGATCCTCGATGATCCCGAGCTGCCCGAGGACCGAGTTGACCAGGCCGACCCGGTCATTGAGGATGAGCGACCACATCGTCGCGGCGACGACCGTCGGCAGCGCCCACGGGAGGATGATGGCCGTGTTGAAGACCGTGCGTCCTCTGCGGATGCGGTTGAGCAGGAGCGCGACGGCGAGCCCGAGCGCCAGCTCAAGCCCGACCGAGACGGCCGTGAACTCGAACGTCTGCCAGAGATCCTGCCGGAACGTCGCGTCGCCGGCGAGCTTCGCGAAGTTCGAGAGACCCGCGAATCCGCGCTCGTCGGCGAACTTCATGTTGAAGTCGGTGAAGCTCAGCACGAACTGGCTGAGAACCGGGAACGCGCCCATCACCGTCACGAAGATCAGCGACGGCGCGAGGAGCCACGCGATGAGTCGTTTCTGACGGCGTCTGTCCATCAGACTCCTGACGCGCAGGAGATCCCGCTACGTGGGTGGTCCCGCTGCGTGGTCGGCCTGCCGCTGCGGGGTCGGTCGTCCGCCGGATCGGTCTATCGAGCGTACAGCTCTGTGAGCTCCGAGACGATGTCGCGCGCGGCGGTCTCCGACTCGATCTCGCCGGAGAGCGCGCGGTGCACCCTGTCCTGGACGATGTCAGAGAGCTGCGGGTAGTGTGGCGACCTCGGTCTGCTCTTCGTGTTCTGGAATACCTCGAAGAAGCTCGCGTAGTAGGGGTTCGCTGCGAGCACGTCCGGATCGGCATAGGTCGCGATCCGCGTCGGCAGGTAGCCGCCGTCGATCGCTCGCCTCTTCAGCGAGTGTGGTCCGGTGATGAACTCGATGAACTCGAGCGCCTCGTCGGGGTGGTCGCTGAAGGCCGACAGCGCGATGTTCCACCCGCCGATCGTCGAGTAGCTCGTCTCGCCTGCGGCGTGTGGGAGCGGGGCGATCCCTGCATTCCCTGCGACCTTCGAGCCGTCGCCCTGGGCGAAGCTCCAGACGTACGGCCAGTTGCGGAGGAACAGCGCCTGTCCCTCGGTGTAGATGCGGCGCGAGTCCTCCTCCTTGTAGGTCAGAACGCTCTTCGGAGAGACGCCCGTCTCTGCAAGCGAACGCATGAAATCGATCGTGCCGGCGATCTCGCGTGCCGCCTCATCCGGCGAGGTCTCCAGATGGTCGCGGTCGAGCGAGCCGCCGTGACCCCAGAGGAACTCGAGGAAATTGCAGATGAGACCCTCGTATCGGGCGCCCTGCCAGACGAAGCCCATTCCGCCGTCCGGGGTCGCCGCATCGCACGCGGCGGTGAACTCCTCCCACGTCTCCGGGACGTCGAGTCCGGCCTCGGCGAGGAGGTCGGCTCTATAATAGAGAAGCCCGGCGTCCGTGAACCATGGCACGGCGTATCGCGTGCCCCCCCACGTCACGCTCTCCATCGGACCGGGGAGGAACGCGTCTGGATCGATGAACCCGTCGGGGAGCGGAACGATCCACTGCGCACGCGCGAACTCGGCGGTCCAGATCACGTCGAGGCTGTAGATGTCTATGCTCGTCTCGCGGGCCGAGAGATAGGTCGTGTACGCATCGTGCTGCGTATCGGTGTTCGCCGGCATGACCTGGAACGTCACCTCGATACCGGGATGCGCCGCGTTGTACTCCTCGATGAGTGCGGCCGTGGCCCCCGACGGGTCCTGGCCGGCCGCGAAAACGATCCTCGTTACGCCATCGTCCTGCGAACAGCCCCCGAGCGCGCCGATGAGCAGCGCCGCGACGCCGATGAGCAGGGCCGCTCGAAGTCGGGGAGCCGTTCCAGTGGTTCTCATGGCCGTATCTCCAGACTGGGGTATGAGCAATACATGTCCAGGCGCCGATGCTACCGACCTCCGGTCCGGGTGTCAACCAACGTCGCGAAGGTTGGGCGGGCGGGGCGGAGGTGCTATATTGTCATGGGTGGTGATGTGTCCCATCGAGCGCGACACATATCACTCACCGGGGAATGCGCCCCATTGAGCGCGACACCTGTCGTTCACCAGGGAGGGACCGTGGCTTTCGGATCGAGATACTCGGGAGTGTTCCGTCGAAGACGTTCCCTCGAACTGCTGATGGCGCTGCAGATCATCGCCCTTCTCTTCACGGGGAGCGCGGGAGCTCAGATCGGGGGACTCGCACGAGACGGCGATTCATCCGACGGACCGGAGGGGCGCTGGCGCATGGCCAGGTCCGAGCATCGTGAGGCGCTGACCGACGCGCAGCGGGCCGAGATGGAGCGGCTCAACTCCATCGGCTATCTGTCCGGGTCTCAGACGGCGCCCGATGTCAGCGGCGTGACCATCCATGACCCGGCGCGCGTCGAGCCGGGTGTCAACTTCGTGCTGTCGGGACATCGTCCCGGCGCGGCGCTCATCGACATGGACGGGCGCGTCCTCCACGAGTGGAGCCTGTCGTACACCGACGTATGGGGGAGCGACGCGGAAGAGGCCGACGAGGAGAACGCGCAGTACTGGCGCGCGGCGCACCTCTTCGAGAACGGGGACGTCATCGCGATCTTCGAGGGGCTCGGGATGATCAAGGTCGACGCCGGTTCGAACCTCATCTGGTCTCATGACAATCACGCACATCACGACCTGCAGGTACTCGACGACGGGCGAATCTGCACGCTCACGCGCGAGGCGCACATCGTGCGTCGGATCAATCCGAACACGCCGATCCTCGAGGACTTCGTTGAGATACTCGATGCGGAGGGCAACTCGCTTCAACGTGTCTCGGTTCTCGAGGCCTTCGAGAATTCGGCCTATTCGAACGCTCCCGGCGTGCTTGGAATGCGGCGCATCGGCGACATCTTCCACACGAACTCCGTGGAGTTTCTCGACGGTTCGCTGGCGGACCGGCTTGCGGCCTTCAAGAAGGGGAACGTCCTCGTCTCCCTCAGGAAGCTCTCCATCGTGGCGGTGATCGATCTCGACCGCGAGGAGGTCGTCTGGGCGATGTCGGGGCTCTGGAAGGCGCAGCACATGCCCCGGATGATCCCGGGAGGTACGATGATGGTCTTCGATAACTCGGGGAACGACGGACGGTCGCGTATCGTGGAGTTCGACCCGGTGACGCAGGCGATCGAGTGGGTGTACAAGGGCGAGAGCCCCGAGGACTTCTACACGCAGATGTGCGGCGCGAACCACCGGCTTCCCAACGGCAACACCTTGATCGTCGAGTCCGACTACGGCCGCGCCTTCGAGGTGACGGCATCCGGCGAGACGGTCTGGGAGTTCGTCAACCCGGAGCGCGCCGGCAGGAAGAACGAACTCATCGGGACGCTGTTCGATGTTCGGAGGATCCCCTCCGGGTTCCCGATGTCATGGGCGTCGGGGCGCTAGCTCCATCGCGCGGTGACACACTGATCGGGGAGGACTCATGGACCAGCTGGGACTGAGACTGGGAGCGGTGCTCGGGCTCGAGGAGAGCACCGCCACGAGACTGCTCTGGACGGTCGTCGTGATCCTCGTTCTGTGGATCGTGCGTACGGCCGTGCTCAGGATCGCATGGCGCAGCACGGACGACCCGCGAGCGCGGTATGCGTGGCGCAAGGCCGTCACCTACATCACGGCCCTCATCGGCATCGTGGGCGTTGGCCGGATCTGGGTGAGCGGGTTCCAGTCGATGGCGACCTTCGCGGGACTCCTGTCGGCGGGTATCGCCATCGCCCTCAAGGACGTCTTCGCGAACCTCGCCGGCTGGTTCTTCATTCTGTGGCGGCGGCCGTTCGTGGTCGGAGACCGCGTCGAGCTGGCCGGACACCGTGGTGATGTCGTCGACCTCCGGGTCTTCCAGTTCTCGTTGATGGAGGTCGGCAACTGGGTCGATGCCGATCAGAGCACGGGCCGGATGCTCCACGTTCCCAACGGTCTCGTGCTGACATCGCCTCTCGCGAACTACGGGCAGGGGTTTGAGTATATATGGAACGAGATCCCCGTCCTGATCACGTTCGAGAGCAACTGGAGGAAGGCCAAGGCCATTCTCCAGCGAATCGCCGATGCACGTTCGGAGGACCCGGGAGAGAAGGCGGCGCAGGAGATCCACGAGGCCAGCAAGTCATACATGATCTTCTATTCGGCGCTCACGCCGACCGTCTACACGAGCGTCGAGGCGAGTGGCGTGCTTCTCACCGCCCGCTATCTGTGTCCTCCCAGACGGAGGCGAGGGACGGAGCACATGATATGGGAGGACATTCTCGAATCATTCGAGGTGGAGCCCGATATCGCGCTGGCGTACCCGACGAGGCGGTTCTACACGCAGGACCGGACGCGGTCGGGCGGCGGAGAACAGTCCGGCGGAGAGTAACCGAAGCAGGATCAGCTGACGATGTGCGCGGCCGGGAAGAGAACGCTCTTCCCGGCCGTCTGTCGTTTGAGAGACACGGCTGCCGACCGGCCGACCGGTCGATGCGAGAGCGCGTTAGGCGGGGTTGCCGGTGGACGCAGCAGACAGGGCCGAGCCGCCCGACAGGACAGCAGGGGGCGCGACGCCCACAACGAGGGGGGACACCCATGAACCTCAGGAGCAGAGCAACCCTCGCGCTCCCCCTGGTCATCCTGCTCGCGGGATTTCTCATCCCGCTGATGATGGGGGCCGGAGCGGACGAGGGAGCAGTGACCGTCGAAGAGCCGGGGACTCACGCGGGCCGGACGGCGGCGCAGTGGGAAGCGCTCACGAACAGGGCCCTGGCCCGCGGTTCGTACGACCGCGCGATCTCGTTTGCGAAGAGCGCTGAATCCGCGGATGGCGGCGAGCAGTATCACGAACTCATCGCGAAGGCGCGGCGCGCCCGTTGGAGGGCGCGCGAGATCGACAGGAACGCGGAGCGGTTTCTCGGCCGTCCCGCGCAGGACCTCGTGTTCGATGCCGAGGGCGGTGTTGCCGACGGCGTGCGCGTCGCAGTCGCACTTCCCGGCGAGAGCCTCTGGACGATGGCGACCGCCTGGGTGGCGGCGGATCACGACGCGCTTCCGGCCGAGATCGATGACCGGTCACCGGATGTGTACACCGCCTGGGACCGCCTGACCGCGGCCAACGGTGTTCGAGAGCTCGAGGTCGGCGACGAGGTTCTCATCCCGCTGCTCGATTCGGAGATGGCGGCCATAGCCGATGCGAACCGTCGCGACATGGCGCTGTTGGACGAGGCGCTCGCCGCCGCGCACACCGGTGATCCCGACGGTGCAGGCAGCATCATCGAACGCGTTGTCGGACGCTTCGCACTCGCGTCGAGTGAATACGATGAGGCAGTTACAGCGATCGATACTGCAGAGGAGGAGAGAAGGGCTGCGCACGAGGAGGACCTCGTCATCCGCGCGAGCGAGCTCGTCGAATCCTCGCGGATGCTCTCGAGGATCGCGTCGCACGCAGAGCTTGTCCGCTCGCTCCAGGAGGCACAGCGTTGTCTGAACGAGGCGGAGGGGCTCTCGGATGACGAGCGGTACGCGCAGCCGCGCGCCGCGGTCGCGCAGATGCTCGACGAGGTCGAGCGGCATCGCGTCGCCCCCGATGGCTCGGTCAGCACGCTCAAGCCGTCCGGCGTCGCGTACACCGACGCGGCCGTCGACGCCGTCGAGTGGCTTCTCGGCAGGGAGCTTGTCTGGAGCGGAGCATCGTTCCCGATGAGCGACGCGAAGACGGCCGATGAGCGCGCGTGGGCACGCTACCTTGTCGATGCCGCGAGGCTGGCACGGGAGAGCGGTGTTGACGTGGAGCGCCTCATCACCGACAGCGACGCCGAGACCGAGATCGCGCTCCCGAACCCTGAAGAGTATTTCGCATCCGGGATCTGAGGCGCCCGGGCTCCGCATCGCCCTGCATGGTCCGTATACCTCAAGTGCTCCGTATGATCCGCATGGAACAACGAGGCCCGCGCTCACTGAGAGGCCCGCGCTCACTGAGCGCGGGCCTCGTGTGTGTCGTCGGACATTCGCCTGGTCACGGGTCGCCCCGCCACGATCTCGTTCTATCGACCGCTCATGCTCTTGAGGTACTTGAAGTAGTCGCTGTCCGTCGTGAGGATGAGCGCGCTCTCCTCGTCCAGCGTCTCGCTGTAGCTCTCGAGCGTCCTGAGGAACGAGTAGAACTCCGGATCCCGGCCGAAAGCGCCTGCGTAGATGGCGGCCGCCTCGGCGTCGGCGTTGCCCCTGACCTCCTCGGCGGTCCGATAGGCCTCCGACGTGATCCGCTGGAGCTCCTTCTCCTTCTGGCCCCGGATCTCCGAACTCTCGCCCTTGCCCTCTGAGCGCAGCTGCTCCGCGATCCGCTGGCGCTCGGAGATCATCCGTTCGTAGACCTTGCGACGGACCTCCTCGACGTAGTTGATCCGCTTGATGCGCACGTCGACCAGCTCGATGCCGTATCGCGGAATCTGCTCCTCGGCGCGCTCGAAGATCTCGGTCGTCAGGAGGTCTCGCCCGATCTCGATCAACTCGGTCGTCGGCATCGGCTCATCTCCGTCCGCACCGACCATGTCGCGATTCGTGTTCCGCACGACCTCGATCAGATCGTAGCTCGTGATGAGATCGCGGGTCGCCGCGTCGATGACGTCGTCAAGACGGGCGTGCGCTCCCATCTCGTTGCTGACCGATTGCATGAACCTGAGCGGGTCGGTGATGCGCCAGCGAGCGAACGTATCGACCCAGATGTACTTCTTGTCCTTCGTCGGGATCTGGCTCGGATTGCCGTCCCACTCCAGGGTGCGCTTCTCGAAGACATTGACACGCTGGATGAACGGGACGCGGAGTTTCAGCCCCGGCTCCGTGATCGGGTCTCCGATGGGACGGCCGAACTGCGTGACAACGACCTGCTCGGTCATGTCGACGACGTAGATGGTGTTCGAGAGCACGATGAGCGCCAGGAAGAAGACCACCAGCGCTGAGACGATGCGTGCCGGTGTCATTACTGACCTCCCTTCGTGTCGAACTGCAGAAGCGGGACGAGGTTCTCGAAGTCCGGGTCGACGACGTATTTGCGATCGATGTTCGGGAGGATCTCACTCATCGTCTCGAGGTAGAGTCTGCGCTTCGTGACGTCCTTGGCGCGCGAGTACTCTCGCCAGACGGCGACGAAGCGCTCGGCATCGCCCTGCGCCCTGTTCACGCGCGCCAGCGCGTAGCCCTCCGCGGCGCGAATGACACGCTCGGCCTCGCCCTGCGCCGCCGGGATCTCCTGATTGTACTCCGACCACGCCTCGTTGATCATCCGCTCCCGTTCCTGCTTCGCCTGGTTGACCTCGTTGAAGGAGGGCTTCACGGCGTCCGGCGGATTGACGTCCTTGAGATTGACGGTGACGATCTCGATGCCTGTCTGATACTCGTCGAGAAGTCTCTGCATGTGGAGCGTGACCTCGTTGGCCACCTCCACGCGCCCGACGGTCAGCACCTCCGTGACGCTGCGGTCGCCGACGATCTGACGCATCGCCGACTCGGCGACGTCGCGGATGGTCTCGGGGACGCCGCGCACCTTGAAGAGATAGAGGGCGGGGTCCTTGATCTGGTACTGGACGATCCACTCCACCACCGCCGCGTTGAGGTCGCCGGTGAGCATCAGCGACTCCGCAGAGAAGTCACCGCGCTGGTAGGTCGTGCGGACGCCCGCGCGCGCCGTGGCGAAACCGAACTCCTCCTTGAACACGTGCCGCACCCTCACCTTGTGCACCTTCTCGAGCGCGAACGGCAGCTTGAGATGGAGACCGGGCTGGACCGTGCGATTGTACGAGCCCAGCCGCTTGACGACGCCGACCTCGTCGGTCGCGACCGAGTAGAACGTCGTCGTGATGAAGATCAGGCCGAGGATCCCGAGCGCGATCCAGCGCCAGACCCCCACGTTGAGCGGCGGGAATTGGATCCTGCGGTTCTGATAGACCCGCATGTCGTCATCGTATTCCACGATGGCGGCTCCTTGTTGAGGTGAGAGGATGACCGTGCGTCAGACCTGGCGTCATGGTAGAGCCTCCCATCGCGAACCGCAAGGTCGCAACGCACGACAGAGCGGGTGGTCGTGGATGTCTGGCCGACCGGTGCGGAGGCGCGGACGTGTGATGTCCGGGGTCTTCTTGACGATACCGCCAAGTTACGGTAGAATAGACACTACAACCGAATAGACACCGGCGCGGATCGCCAGACCCACTGGCGCGGGAGCCAGGCGAAACCAGATCCGTGACTGTGCTGCGCGCGCGACCCTGGAGACGACCCGAGGGAGGTTCTCCATGGCACGTTCGGCCGTCACGCTCGTTCTGGTACTTGCCCTGGCATGCACCGCGACGGGTTTCGATAAGACAGTCCTCTACGAACACTTCACCGCCGTATGGTGAGGCACCTGCCCAGCGACCGCAGTTGTGGTCGACAACTTCCAGCAGCTCCACACAACCGATGAGATGGTCCTCGTAGGGTACGACTTCGCCGACTCGTTCAACTCGGCGCGGACTGGTTACTACGGCATCAGTGCGTGGCCCACCGTGTGCGGCGACGGGCTGTCCGACATCTGGCCCTGCAGTCTGAGCACGCTTGCCTCGGACCTCGGAGCGCACAGCGCCAAGACCTCTCCGCTGAAGATCACGCTCATCGAGAATGGCGAGGGCGATTTCACCGCGAGCATCACGGCGGAGGCCGACGTCTCGAACGCGTCGCTCATGATGGTCGCCGTGCTCGACGAGTACGTGCCGGCGAACGGCGGCGGGCAGTCGCATCTGCCGTACCACGCCAAGGTCATGCTGACATCCGCGACGGGTGACGCATTCTCGATCTTGAGCGGCGAGACCATCGACATCAACAAGACGTTTACGGTCGACCCGACGTGGGACTACGAGAAGATGGGCGTCGCGTGCTGGGTCCAGGGTGTCGGCGGGACGAATCCGAGTCCGCAGGCGGATATCCCATCGAAGCACGAGGTCTACCAGGCCGCGTTCCTCGCGGCGGGGGAGACTGGTGTGGACGATGGTCTCTTCGCGTCGACGCTCGCGCTTCGCGCGCCGAACCCGAACCCGTTCCGCGGCGCGGCCGCGATCTCGCTCGTGCTCGGCACGCCGGCGGAGGTCGATGTCGTCGTCTACGACGTGACCGGGCGTGTGGTTCGATCGATCAGCTCGGGAGCGCTCGGCGCGGGTGAGCACACGCTCCGCTGGGATGGTCGTGATGTCTCGGGCGGGGAGTGCGCGGCAGGCGTCTACTTCGCGCGTGCGACCGGGAGCGACGGCCAGACCGCCACGGCGAAGCTCGTCAGGCTCCGCTGACGGGAGCGGTCGATACAGTGAGACGGCGAACTCCGATGGGCCGCACTCGTTGCGGCCCATCACTTTGATGGAGCCTGTCGGCGTATGCGGATTACTCCTTGACGAGAGCTGGATGCTGTGGGAGAATGGACACTATCGTGGTGTGCAGTCGGGGGCGGAACAGGGTCACGACTGCGTGGGCGGCGTTGCGGCGTCGTTCCGACGAGTGGGAACAGCTGCGAAGGCACGCGAGTGACGACGGAGAGAGGGGAGGAGCTGTGAGGACTATTGCGATCATGGCTGCGGTGATTCTCCTGGCGGGAACGGCGTCTGCGACGGTGTTCCTCCACGAGGACTTCGAGAGCGGTGCGACCGATTGGGAAGCATACGGTGCGATCAACGGCGAGCCGGGCTCGCTGTGGCACATCGAGGACCATCGCGCGTACGCGGGAACCTACAGCGCCGCGTACAACACCGGCGGTCCCGACTACGGATACGATGTCGGCTTCAACTGGGGTCTGGCGGCGTCTCCGTGGCTGGATCTGTCCGACGCGACGTCGGTGGAACTGGACTTCTACTCGTGGCTCGATACAGACGACTGTCCGTTGCCGCTCGATATCTCGCTGGTGATGATCCAGGCTGACGCACTCCCGTGGGTGCCGCTCTTCCCGGACATCCAGGCTTTCGAGCAGTCGCAGTGGAATCACCTGGGAGCCGACCTGTCGATGCTCGCGGGCATGGGTCACGTCCGCGTCGGGTTCTACTTCGACTCGATCGGCCCGCTGTTCAACTCCGGTGAGGGCTGGTACCTGGACAACGTCCGGTTGTCGGGCGAGGCCTGTCAGTCGCCGGTCCCCGAGCCCTCGACGCTGCTGCTTCTCGGCAGCGGTCTGCTGGGTCTCGGCGCGGTCGTTCGCAGGCGGCGGCCGTAGTCCGGGCGCAATTGCTGAGAGTACACTCAACGGGGCGGATACCGACGGTATCCGCCCCGTGTTGCGTCTCTGTGAGGCGGCCTGAGAGAGGCGACGTCATGGCTGGGGTCATCCAGAAAAAATCATAACCGGGCTTGACACTCTCGCGAGTGTGCGATATCATACTTGCTGAGTGTTAGTCGGAGGCATCGGAGAACGGGGGGAGAGAACCATGAAGACCATTGTGATGATCGTGCTCGCGATTATGATCGCGGCGCCGCTCGCGCAGGCGACCTACTTCCTGCACGAGGATTTCGAGGATTACCAGAGTGACTGGACCCACTACGGCAACAACTCGCTGTGGCACATCGAGGACTATCGTTCGTACAGCGGCGACTGGAGCGCAGCGTACAATCAGCGTCCCGCTACCGGCGCGCCGCCCAACTACGATGTCGGCTGGAGTTGGGGCAGGATGATGACGCCCGTCATGGATCTCAGTTCGGCGACCGAGGTGTACTTCGAATTCGCCTCGTGGCTCGAGACAGAGAACATGCCGGAGCAGTTTGATGTCGCGCACGTCGGCTACAGCACCGCGCCGATCTTCGGATGGAACTACCTGACGCCGGACATCCAGACGTTCGACCAGGGCCAGTGGAATATTCTCATGGCTGATCTGACACCGTACCTCGCCGGCGAGGCGCACGCGCAGATCTGCTTCACGTTCGACTCCGTCGACGAGAGCTTCAACGACTACGAAGGCTGGTACGTTGACGACGTGATGGTGTACGACAACGCCGGAACGCCTCCGGTGCCGGAGCCCTCGACGCTCCTGCTGCTCGGCAGCGGTCTGATCGGACTGGGTGCCGTGACGAGGCGCCGTTTCAGGAAGTAGCGTTGCATTCACACTGACTGCTTTCGTGCGCGGGTCACACCGCGCTCGGGAAGCAGACCCCGTATCCGACAGAGAGGCGGGGCCCGTTTCGGGCTCCGCCTCGTCTTGTATCCACGGCGTGTGCTGTGCCGTGGAAGACGACCGTGCGACGACGTTGCTCCGGACGCGGTAGAACTACGTCAGAGCAGCCACGCCTGAGGAACCGCGTCAGGGAATCCGTCGCCGCCGATCTTGGATGTGGAGCGTGATGTCCGGCAGGTGCCGGAGCAGGAGGGGGATGCAGAGCAGGACCGGACTCCATGCGATGTAGCCGCCCCTGCCGAGGAAGAGCGCGAGAGCGGTGGAGCCGGCGATCGCGACGAGGCCTCCGATGTAGAGACTGTGGACGGTCTTGAGGATGACGAAGCAGGCCACGAGCCCGAGTGCCATCTCGAGCGGGAGAAGCGCGAGGCCGGCACCGGCGACCGTGGCCGCGCCGCGTCCGCCGCGGAACCCGAGATAGAAGGGCCAGTTGTGCCCCACGACGGCGGCCGCCCCGCAGGCGACGGCGAGCCAACCGGGTGCTCCGCCGGTCGCAGCGAGCCAGCCGGATTCCCCGGCGAGCTGCGCGATGCCGACGGCCGCGTACCCCTTCGCCCCGTCGAGCACGAGCACGAGGACGCCCGCCCATGTCCCGAGCACACGGCCCGCGTTTCGCGCGCCCAGGTTGCCGCTGTCCAGTGTTCGGAGATCGCAGCTCCGCAGCAGTCGGCAGAGATGGTAGGCTGGGGAGATCGAGCCGAGCACATAGCCGGCGAGAATGAGAAGCGCTGGTCGCACACGTCCTCCAGGGAGAGCGGGACTGTTGTGGCTCCCGCGAGGTGAGTTCGAGGGAGCCTATCACGGAACAGGGTGGGCGGGCGTCATCGAAGCCTGCTTGACCGAGGCACTAATGTGTGGTATTCTTGAAAATAGGGAATCAACAGGTCGAATCATCGGTGACCACACAGGGAGGAAAAGAGTCCATGTCGAAGAGCTATGCTGCTGTGGCCGTTCTCGTTCTGCTCGCGCTGACCGTCTCCGCGGTCGCGACCGAGTATCAGACGGTCGACGCGTACAAGAACTGCATCGCGATCCGCACGCTGAACGCTCCGTACCTTTCGTTGACGCCGGGCGCCAAGTACACGGTAACCGTCGACGGCGATGCGACCATCAGCTTCTACGAGGACTCCGAGATCGACGGCGTCTTCATCTACTACTACGACGGGTCATCGCCGGTCCATCCGAAGATGGCCGTTGTGAACAAGGGTGAGACCTACACGTTCACGGCGAGCGCGTCCGATTTCTACGCGTTCATCGTCGACAAGTCGATGAAGGACACGGCCGACAACAGCGGGTTCATGTACGTCACGGTCGAGGGTCCCGGCGGCTACCGGGAGGTGATCTCGATCCAGGCGATGTTCAACTGCATCGGTCTCGAGGAGTTCGGTGCCGCGAAGAAGATCCTGGTCGGCGAGCAGACGTACGGCACGAGCGTGACAGGCGACGCCGCCACGAACGGCGACCCGAGCGGCGTGTTCGACGGCGTCTGCCTGTTCCACCGCCACATGAGCCGTCCGTACCACCCGATCTACAAGGTGCTCGAGGTCGGCGAGGAGTACCCGATCACGCCGCACTCGGGTGGCTGGGTCTACTGCTTCCTGCTTGACGAGACGCTCGACACGATGGGGAACAACACCGGTGCCATGACGGTCGAGTTCCAGGAGCAGACACCTGTCGAGGCATCGAGTTGGGGAGAGATCAAGGCTGACTTCCGCTAGTCGGTACGTGCACCATCTGAATCACAAGTGAACGGGGCCCCGCGCGGATCGCACGGGGCCCCGACTTCTCTGTCCGCCTCTTTCAAACCTCGATTGTGCTGATACTACTTGAGGAGCACCATTTTCGCCGACGCCTCGCGGCCCGCGGCACGGGCCCGCACGAAGTAAACGCCGCTCGCGGCGCGTCGCCCCGTCGAATCCATGCCGTCCCACGTGAGCGTATGAGCTCCCGCTCGGAGCTGCCCATCGTGGAGCGTGCGCACGAGCCGCCCGGCGGGCGAGTAGATCCTGACCGATGTCTCCGCAGGCGCCGGGAGCGCCAGCTGCATGCTCGTGCCGCCGCGGAACGGGTTGGGGTAGCACGGTCTCAGCCCGAACGCCAGCGGGATCTCGGTGACCCCCGTGCCGCCGAGATCCAGATGCAGCTCGCAACGGACAACACCCTGGTAGCCGCCGCCGTTGGAGTCGATCTCCAGCCACAGCGTAGCGACCGTGTCGGTCAGTGACTCGGCGATCTCAATCGTCAACGGACCATCGTTGTCACGGCTTCCGCCGACATTGATGTTCGGATACGAGGTCGCGCCGCTCACGACCGTCGCCGCGGCAGAGCCGGATACGAGTGTTGCGGTGACGTCGGTCGCGCTCGTGTCACCCCGGTTGCGCAGATCGATCGTCAGCTCGACCATCTCGCCGGACCCCGCGGTGCCGTTGCCGTCCCCGCCCGTGTCGTCGTCGACCGTGATGCCGTCGAGCACGAGCCATGGGACGTCGGGTTCGACCGGCGCCTGCGTCGTGAAGAGCAGCGCCGATCCGCTCGTCAGCGGTGCGGCGTTGCCGTCGTAGGTCCCATCGAAGAGGTATTGGATCCCGTCGGTCTCATCGAAGTTCTCGATTCCGACCGTGCATCCGGTCGGCGCGGTCACGGTCTCGTAGACGATGAGGATCTGACCGTCGCCCGACGGCGTCGGGTAGTAGTCCTGGTCAAGCAGGATGAGCTGGAAGGTCTGGTAGTCGTTCGCGTTCCAGATCGGTACATCGTTGAACTGGATGATGAACCGGTGGTTCTCGGAATCGAACCAGCGGTAGATGTCCCCCGACGCCGCCGGGTCGAGGTCGTTCCAGAATGGCGCGATCATGTTTTCCGGACCATCGGTGTGCGGGATGGCGCTGTTGTAGCCGAACCGGTAGTCCTCGACGCCCATCGAGACGAAGCCGTTCGAGCAGATCGAGACGACCAGATACGAGGTCCCGTAGTAGACGAAGTTGAAGGGCATATTGACCCCGACTATTGCGTCGTCGTCGTCCGTGATCGCGTCGATGAGCAGCCCCGGCCCCGGGGATGCGATATCGAACCACTCGTATGACGGCGCGGTTGCGTAGATCGAGTCTCCCACGTCGTAACAGTAGTACCCGTGTGTGTCGGGTCCGGTTGCGAGCGACAGGGTCGGTCCTGCGACCGGCAGCTCCACCGTGAGCGTCTCTGTGTAGACGTAGGAGTGACCCGCGCCATCCAGTTCGAGGTTCAGGGAGAGCTCGTGGCCGTCCGGCGCGCCCGGGGCGATGGAGAGAACCAACGGCGTGATGGCGTTCGATGTGACGGCACCCGAACTGATGTCGCCGAGGAATGCGGCCCCCGATGAAACGGTGACGTACGGGTCCACGCTCGTGAGCGTTACGGTTACGTCATCGACGTCACACAGACCGACGTTCTCGAACGTCAGTGTCAGCCCGACGGCCTCGCCGGCGCTTGCGTCGCCGCCACCGTCGCCTCCGGGGGCCGCGTCGTCGATGACGGTGCCGATGATCTCCAGATCACCGGTGGCGATCGGTATCACCGGCGGCGCGATCGTGCGCACCGTGTCGCTGCAGCTGACGACGAGTTCCAGTGGGATCTGGTGACCGATAGGGCAGCCGGGGAGCGCCTCGATCGCATACGCCGGAGTACCCGCGACGATCTCGCTCGGGAGCATGCTGCCGAACAACGCGACGCTGTCGGACAATGTCGCCTCGTTCGACAGCAGGCGAAGCGTGGCCGACACCGAAGAGGCGCCGATGTCGCCGGAGTTTCTCAGTGAGAGCGTCAGATCCGCGTTCTCTCCGGGACTCAGGAGACCGTCGCCGTTCCCGCCAACGGAGTCATCGAGCGTCATGTCCGAATAGACGATGAACGACCCGCTGTCCAGGGCTATGGCGCTTCCCTCGTACGGAACGTGATTGCGGGCGGTCACCGTGACCGAGAATGCTCCGGACGACGACGGGGTCAATGGGAACGAGACCTGTCCCGAGACATCCGTCGTGCCCCATGCGTAGATGTCCCCGTCCTTGACGCACGCGACGAGCGCTTCCTCGAGCGCCTGACCATCCGAGAGGACGGTCACGTCGAACGCCGACTGACTCTCGTGGAAGTACTCGTCGTGGAAGACCTGGAGCGGCTCGGGATGTCCCGTCCAGACGCACATCGCCGGGTCGCCCAGCAGGTTCCATCCTCTGTACTCGACCTCGTCGCCGTCGAAATCGTAGACAGCGAGCTTCGAGGCCAGTGCGGCCGCGCCGAGCTCGCCGCCGTTCTCGCCGAACGCCTGCTCAAAGAACGCCATATCGCCGGCGCCGCGGAGCCTCGCGAGCCTCTGGCTTCCCGGGTAGGCGGTGTTGCTTCCGAAGAAGGCGACGGCGCCACGGGGATACGACGGATTGCCGGCACGCAGGACCTGCTCACAGAAGACGCCGTCCGTGTGGTAGATGCCGGTGGCGCACGTGGCGGAGACGATGATCGGGAGGTTCCAGCCGTTCGTGAGGTAGTCCGGATTGATGTTGAATGCGCCGGGCCAGTAGGTCCACGCCTGGCCGCGGAAGTTGGCGAAGCCGCGTCCGGCGTTGAACGCCGAATAGACCTGGTTCTGCGACACACCGTTCCGGTCGAAGAGCGTATCCATCACCGTGAACCCGGCGTTGTCCATCAGGTCGTAGATGAACCACGTGTTCATGTAGTAGATCCAGTCGCCATCGTCGAAATCGTCGGCGACCATGAACGTCCCGCTCACTGGCCAGTCAGGGTCGTCGGTGACCGGGGTCCTCTCGTACCCGAGGACCTTCGCCACGAGCGTCGCGCACTCGCTGGGCGTGTCGGCCGTGAGCCGGCCGAGGAGCGTGTCGATGAACAGGTCATCGCCCTCGAGCTGCGCGTAGAAGTCGTCCGTCGCGGTCCCGTCCTCATAGATCGGGATCTCCTCCGTGTCGCCGACGAGGAGGATGTACTCGGGCGGGACGTCCCACGTATCGTACGCCGTCTGGATGTACGACTTGATCGAGGTTCCCGAGTACCCGGTCGTGTTGAGGTCGACGACCATCGTCTGGAGACCCATGAGATGTCGCCACTCGGCGAGGTCGTCCACGATCGAGGCGAACGACGGCGTCGTGATGATGAGGTATCGCGCGCCGAACTCGATCTCGTCACGCCTGCCCATGTCACCCTGGGCGGTCCCCGGGAGTGTCCCCGTGGTCCTACGGTCAACGCCCTGATAGTTGAGGACCGTGCTGCGGTAGACGTCCTCGAAGACGGGGGAGTACGGTTTGCGGGTCCGTGTCACCTCGTTAGCCCCGGGTTCAGCCAACGTCCTGAGCGTGACCGTTGCCCGGGTCACGCCTTCGTCCGGCCCGAACGTGACCTGAACGATTCGGAGACCCCGCATCAACCCCGGTTCCGAGACACGCGCGGCGCCCGCCGGTTCGACGAGGGCTTCGACGCGTCCGCGGTCCGGAACCTGGAGAAACGTGCTCTCCGCCAGGCCCTCGCGGTCAGGCGAGAAGCGGACGACGATACGGTCGGACGAGCTCTCGACCAACTCGATTGCGGTCTCCTGAGAGACGCCGGTCTCCCGTGAGACCTCCTGCCGCATGGAGTCGGCGCCCGTGGCGCAGACGGCCGGTGCGACCAGTATGAGCACGAGGAGTGCGACAATCGCGGGTCGTGACGTGTCCGGTCGGCGCGGGGTCTGGCCAGGATGCACGTATCCCTCCTCACCGTCGACTGGTGACGGCGTTCGGTGTGATGAGCGAGTTTTTCTCATTATTGCACATTATCATGTATTAGTCAATGAAATGACCGGGAAGTCAGGTTCGCAACGACTCGGGGCTATAGCCAGGGGGGTGGGGCGGTCCGGCGCTGGGCAGCGGAGGCATGTGCGCATCGCGCCTGGTGCCCGGATTGGTCATGGCTCCGTCAGGCCTCGGTTTGCGTCGCCGTCGTGCCGATCGACATGAAGCGGGCTTCGCTCCTCGCGACCGTCTCTCCGTCGCGCGTCGCCTCCGCCGCGACACGGTGGACGTTTCGCCGGGACCCCAGAAGGCGTGCCGTGAAAGTGATCGGTTCACCGATCCTCACCGGAGCGAGGAAGCGGATCGTGAGCTCGGCGGTCAGGGCGAGTACACCGGTCCGGTTGAGGAGCGTGACCATCGCTTCGTCGAGCACGGTGCTGACGAGGCCGCCGTGGACGATGTCGCGGTAGCCCTGGAACCTCTCATCGAATGCGATCGTCGTGCTGAGACCGTCCGGGGTCTCGGTGAACTCCAGATGGAGGCCGTCGGGGTTCCGCTTGCCGCAGGCAAAGCACATGGAGTCGTCGGAGAGATCGAGCTTCGTCATATGTCCTCCGTGCCGTCGTCCGGTTCGGCTGTCGCGCCGGCGCCGACCGGGCGCGCACCGTCGCCGCACGAGAGCGCTTCCTTCGCCAGCTCATCCTGGTCCACGACGGTCGCCAGAATGCCGCGCGCCTCCTCGATGCGGGCTGGGGGCACGAGGACCTCGACCTTGCCGAGACCATCAACCGTCACGGCGATGAGCCTTGCCACCGACTCCATTTTGATCCGCACGGGGATTCCCGCCGACTCGAGCGCCGTCCTGATGGCCTCGGCCTCCAGTTCGCCACTGACGGTCCGCACGACGGCGGAAGGCCTGTTGTCATTCCCCGCGTCATCGGGCCGCATCTCACTACTGCCGTTCTCACGCTCGTCGTCCATCCGTTCCTCCGTGGTTGGGTCAGAGGCCGGTCCCTACTGGTGAGCGCGACCGCGTCGCGGTCTCGCATCAGGCGATCCCTGTCGCCCGGTTCGACACGCCTCATGACACGGAGTATAGCCGACCCTGGGGGGTGAACGCAAAGACGGGCGAGGAGGCCCCGCCCGTCTCTCGTGCAACTCGTCATCTCGACGCCTGACCGAGTGCCCGGTCGGGCGGTGTTCGGATCAGCGGTACATGGCCTTGATGCTGCCCCACGTCGAACTCTCGACCGGCGTGCTGGTCAGGAACCACTGGTAGAGGACATCGATGATGTTGTTGAAGTCCATGTCCGTCGCCGCCGAGATCTCGATGCCGCACCAGACGGTCTTGAAGGTGCCGGAGTCGTGGTAGATGGCCACTCCGTCCACCGCCGCATCGTCATAGTAGAACAGATAGCCGGCGTTGTCGGTCGGCGTCGCGACATCCGGGAAGAACTCATTGCTCAGGAAGATGGTCTGCGAGTCGAGGAAGTAGCTCTCGCCTTCGAACAGGCCGCCTGGTGAACCGCTGATGGTCGCCGTCAGCGGAGCCCAGAGAACATCCTGCGTGCAGACGTCGAGTCCGAGGTAGTCACGTGGGAATCCACTGCACGGTCCCATCGTCGGGTGCGCGCCGTACATGTAGTCCTGTCCGACGACGAGCAGGTTGCCGCCCGTATCGAGGTAGCTCGCGAGCACGGCCTCGTCCGCCGGGTCGATGTTCTGGGGCGCCGACCACCAGTTCTCGCTCGTAAGGAGCACGACGACCGAGTAGTTGTCTGCCGTGACGTCCGGCGGAAAGACGATCGATCCGTCAGCGACCTCGACAGAAGCAAACGAGAAGCTCGTCGCGCCGGCCGCGGTGAACGCGTCGGCGTAGCGCGTGCTCGGATCGAAGAAGCCGGGGTTCGCATTGATGTCGACACAGATGAGGACATCTGCGACATAGAGCTGCGGACCGGCAGCCTGAATATCGACCGTCGCGCTGTCCTCGTATCCGAGTCTCGAGTTGGTCGCGAACACGGGCGCCGCCACGATCAGAATCGCCAGAACGACTAGCACTCTTGCCATCTCACATCCTCCTGTCTGGAAATGAACACTGTGATTCTATTGTACAATTCGCTGTGAACGAGTATACCATAGCCGGAGCAGGGGGTCAAGATGACGTGCCGTACGGTTGCGCCCCCTGTGGAGGTGTTGTACCATGAATCGATATGGCCCTGTGGTCGGCTCAACAGGCGTCAGTCCCCTCGGCTCTTGTGACAACACCGCTGGGACTATGGGGGACACGTTGGTGACGGAGCTCGGCCAGACGCCTCATCAAGGAGGGCGAACGCGTGGATGAGTCCCGCGCCATGGGGCTGCCGCGGCGATCCCGGAGCCGTGAGATCGCGATGCTCGGTCTGATGGCGGCACTCTGGGGCGTCATCGAGATAACCGTTGGCGGGCTCATCAAGGGGTGGCACGTTCCGTTCGGTGGAGCGGTGCTCGGCGCCTTCGGAGTCGTGGTTCTTCTGACGGCGCGGGCGAATGTGCCGAGGAGAGGGTCGTCTCTGGCCGTCGGTCTCGTTGCCGCCGGGATCAAGGCCATTTCGGGTTTCGGCGGCGCATCGTTCGCCGCCATCGGCATCATCGTTGAGGCCGCTCTCGTCGAATTGGTTCTGAGTTCGTTCAGACCGGGTTCGCAGACGTCCCGGTATATGGCAGGCATCCTCGCAGTACTCTGGGCCTTCGCGCATCCTTTCGTGTTATGGGGGCTTCTTGGGGGACAGGATGTCTTCGGATTCACTGTTGGCGCGATCGTCGGACACACTCCGGTGAGTGTGGTGCAGGCGGTCGCTGTGATCGGATTTCTCATCCTCGTACACATCGCCCTGGGGGTAACCGCAGTGATGTTCGTCGACAGGATACTACTCGCTCCGCTGGCCCGCGCTCGCGGTGTCCTCCCACCGAGGACCGACAGCAGCGCCGGTTCATCGGCGGCTTCCTCTCGTGAGGACGACACTCGCAGAGGTGGGCCCCGGTCGGCCGTCGCCGTTCTGCTGGCCGTCCTCCTGACCGTCTCATGGACGACCGGCGCGCTCGCGGACGGCGACTCACGAAACGGCAACGACGGCGGCAGTTCGCAGAACAGTTCGAAGAGTCAGAGCGTCTACGTCTTCCCCGAACTGACCGTGTTCGGGACCAGACTGCTCGGACCCTACTCGGTCTTCGAGATGTCGGGTTCCGAGATGGAGGCGTCCGGTGCGGACAACCTGGCGCAGGTCCTCTCGATGGTGCCCGGCATGATCGTGCGAACGAACTCACGCGGTGAGGAGAAGATCGGCTCTCGCGGTCTGTCCGAGCGCGAACTGGTCGTGCTCGTCGACGGCGTTCCGCTCTCCGATCCGTACAGCGGCAGAGTGAACTCGAGCCTCGTGCTGGCCGGGGCGATGGGGACAGTCAGTGTGACCAAGGGACCGGCCGCAACGATCTACGGCGCGAATGCGATCGGCGGCATTGTCGAGGTCAACACGGCGGGGCACGGCCAAACCGGTCTGGGGTACAGCCTTTCCGCGGGTAGCGATGGTGGCTACTCCGGGTATCTTCGTGGCGGAGGTTACTTCGGGAACACGCATCTCAGCGGCGGCGTATCCGCGAACGGGACGTCCGACTTCACACTTCCGAACTCCTATGAGCCGACGGCTCTCGAGGACGGTGAGCTCCGCGATTTCTCATCTTCCGAGGACATGATGGTCTGGGGGCGCGCGGCCGGACGCCTGAGTGAGACACTCGGCGCGTCGGTCTCCTTCCAGGTCAGTGACGGGAGCCATGATGCTCCCGTGGCGACCGTTGCCAGCCGCCCGAGGTACTGGGGATTCCCGGCGTGGCGCGAGACGCGCACCATAGCAGGCGTGGACTGGCGACCGGATGCGACACTGTTCGTCGAGGGCAAGCTCTTCTACACGACCAACGACAACCAGCTGGCATCGTACAACGACCCGGCGCGGACGCAGCGGCGCTGGCTCTCCACCGTCTCCAACCACGCCATCGGTGGATTCGCCTACGCGGAGTACCAGGGTCTCAGCGGGCACCGGATCTCCGGCGGGCTCAACCTCCGTGGGGATGTGGCCGAGCAGCAGGGGGACGTCGGTGACGAGTGGGAGCGCTACGACGCCACGACCGGCTCGCTCTTCGCGCAGGATGTGTATCGTCTTGGCATGAACGACAGATTGACATTCGCCGCGAACGCCGATGTGGTCACCGGCAGCGCGCAGTCCTTGTCGAGTCTTAATCCGCAGATCGCCTGGTCGCACAGCTTCGGTAATGGGGTCGGCACGCGTCTCCTCGCCGGAGCGAAGACGCGATTCCCGACGCTCAAGGAATGGTACAGTCCATCCATCGGCAACGTGGACCTGAGACCAGAGCACGCGGTCTCGCTGGAGGCCGAGTTCGTGAAGGCCACGCAGAACGGCTCGCGACTCTCGCTCCTCATGTTCGACCAGCGTGTCACGGACATGATCGTGAGCTCCGGGAGCGGCGACCCCTGCGAGAATATCGGCGAGGTCCGTGCGTGGGGCGCCGAACTGAGCGTGCAGCATCGGGTGACGCCGAATCTGAGCCTCGACATGAGTTTCGCAATGACGTCCGCGAGGGATGTGGAGACCGGCGCGGACGTGCCGCTGGTCCCGAAGACGACGGCGGCCGGAACGCTGACCTACGACCATGCTCCCGCGCAGTACATGGTGCGGGTGTCTCGCATCGGACCGCGCGCGGAGGACGAGTTGAGCAGCCTCCCGGCATACGTGCTCATGGGGCTCCGGACGACCGTCGAGACACGGTGGGGCGACATCTTCGCCGGAGTGGAGAACCTCTTTGACGTTCTGTACGAGGATGAGAGCGGATTCCCGCAGCCGGGCAGAAGCTTCGAGGTCGGGATCATGCGGGATCTCTTCCACTAGCAGTTCGAATCCTGAAGGCAGCCCGCGAATCACAAAGGGTGGAGGACGAAAGTCCCCACCCTTTTTGTATGATATGTCTGTGCTCGGCCACTCTGGCCTGAGCAACGGGTCTGAGCGACCCCTGAGGAGAGAACCTATGTATCACTGGAGACGGACACTCGCGGGAGCGGCTCTCCTTCTCTTGCTGGTCGGAACGGCGGCATCAGCCGGCGTGACCGTCCAGGCCGAGTGCGAAGTGTACGTGGACTCGTACAACATCGGCGGCCAGGAGATCATGAAGTCATTCTGTTCCGGAGCGAGCGAGTATCACGCGGCGGACGGACTCGACATCTCAGGGGAGTGGATCGAGGTCGAGATCGCGGTTCCGTTCACCGGCTACTACCAGCCGCTGCTCGGCTATCAGGTGGCGTGGGAGGACAGTGCGGCCGTCAGACTGACGATCCAGGACGACGCGGTCCCCGAGTCCAACCTCGTGTCGGACTTCGAGCTTCTCGAGGGCTGGGGATTTGGCTGAGGCCCCTTCTTCGTCTCGGTCGGAGACGAGGAGGTCTGGTTGAAGGCCGGCGTGAACAGCTTCCGGGTCAGGCACGTGTGGGGGAGTATGGCACGTGTCGACTACGTCCGGTTCAGCTACACAGGCTCGCCGGTCGAGAGCGCGAGCTGGGGCCGCATCAAGAGTATGTACCGCTAGATATCGTCCAGGGGCGTGCGTGCGCGCTCCCGGATCCTGGTAACGCGAGGGGGAAGCGGATGGAGTTCGTCCACGGATTGAGGAGAGCGATCGCAGCGCCGCTCGCGCTCGGCCTGCTGGTCGTCGCGACGATTCCGGTTGCGGGGGCGCTCTCCGTGCTCGTCGAGGCCGAGTCGTTCACCGATGGCTACGACATCGGTGGCGCGTCGATCATGTCGATCGTGTGCACGAGCGCAAGCGGCGGGCTCGCCGTTGATGGGCTCGACATATCCGGCGAGTGGATCGAGGTCAAAGCGACCGTTCCCGATGAGGCGTGCTACGAGCTCGTCATGAGCTACCAGGCGCCGTACGCTGAGCCGATCGAGACGAGGGTGACCGTCTACGATGAGGGACACTCGGCGATCGAGGGCGATGTGGACATCCCTCTCATCGGCGAGGGACTTGGCTGAGGTCCCTTCTCTGAGGCCGCCGGGAGCGGCCGTGTCTGTCTGAAGGATGGGACCTACATCCTGCGCATAGAACTCGTCAGCGGTTCCTTCTTCCTGCCCGACTACATCGCTCTGAATGCGTCCGAGACCGCGGTCACGCCGTTCGAGGAGGAGCGGTCGTGGGGCGTCATTAAGAGCCTCTACAGGTAGCCCTCCCGTGCTATACTGCGAGCGAGATGCTCGTCCGGACCCGCTCGCGACGCAGGAGGGAACATGCGTATCATGATACTCGCGCTCGTGCTGACGGCCGTCCTTGGGGCGGCCGCCGGCGCGGACGTCACCAGAACAACGCTCGGCGACATCCCCAGAACCTACTCGCACTATCTCACGGCATACCAGGCATCACTGGCCGGGGCGGGCTCCGCAACCGGCGATGTCGGCGCGTGCTACTACAACCCCGCGCTCGCCGCCCGGTATGAGGGTGTCAGCGGGCAGGCGACGGTCCGCTTCAACATCAAGAATCGCGACTACATCGTCGGCGACCTCGAGGCCGCCGACGATGGATTCCTGTTCTCGAACGTCGTGGCCGTCAAGAGGAACGGGAGTCTGTCCTTCGGCTTCAACTACTCGTGTCCTTCGTATCGCAGCGTTGAATACACCGGGCTCAAGGACGACGATGGGACGATGAAGGACTTCGCCAGTGAGCAGACGGGCTCGCTCCGCGCATTCGAACTCGTGTTTGCTTCGCTCATCGGTTCGAATCAGCAGGGCGCGCTCGGTATCTCGGTGGGACTGGCATCGCTCGATGAGACGATGCGTGAGGGGTTCACGGGTGAGACGCTCGACAAGGCGCGTGTTCGGGGGATGGGTACGACGATGTCTCTCGGGTTCCTGTTCGATCCGACCGAGACCTTCAGCGCCGGGGTCGGGTACCGCTGGGGCGCCGAGATCAACACACGAAGCGATGGCTGGTACGGCGAGGACCGTCGGGACGAGACGACGAAGACGCAGTCGATGCTCGTGACCGGATTCACGTTCAAGCCGGTACAGGCCGTGACCGTTCACGCCGGCTACCTCGTTGACGGCTGGGACATGGCGGAGACCGAGCTGTCCGCCTACCCTCCGACGCCCGCTCCGAACCCGACGTCGGGCGAGCGCGATGAGTTCGGCGACGCGCTGTCGACGGTCGCTCTCGGTGCCGAGGTCTCGCTGATGGAGGAGAGACTCGTTCTCCGTACCGGCTACTCGATGCAGACGGCCGAGATCGATGAGGGCGTCGTGCCCGAGAACTCGCTTGGATTCGGCGCATCGTGGCGCTTCAGTGAGTACGTACTTGAAGGCGCGATCGTCCGTGAGTCCTTCTCCGAGGGCGGCGAGAGCGCGCAGATGACGAATTACGGCGTCTACGTCACGGTCGGCTATATCTTCTGATCGCCGTGTCCCGGGAGAGCTGTAATGCGGACAGCGGTCGCCCTCAGCGGCGGCATTGACAGCTTCGTCGCCGCGCACATCCTGAAGCGACAGGGTCACGAGATCGTCGGGCTGACGATGACGCTGGATGGTCTGCGCGCGTCCGACAGTGGAGGTCGCAAGCCGACGCATGGAACGTCCGTGCAACCCCCGGCCGCCGCGTCCCGCGCGGCGGCTCTGCTTGGGATCGAACACCACGTCACCGACGCAACGGAGATGTTTCGGGCGCGCGTGCTCGCGCCGTTTCTCCGTGAGTACGCCGCCGGGAGGACGCCGAATCCGTGCGTTGTCTGCAACGAGTTCATCAAATTCGGACTCCTGATGGAGGAGGCCGATGCATTGGGTGCCGACATGCTCGCTACCGGTCACCATGCGCGAGTCGTTCCGGGTCCCGATCGTGCGAGCGGCGACGATGGAACGAGCGGCGACGATGGAACGGGCGGCGACGATGGAACGGGGGGCGGGCCGCGCCGATTGCTGCGCGGGACCGACGAAGAGAAGGACCAATCGTACTTCCTGTATCGGCTGAGCGCAGGGCAGCTGGCCCGGGTCGTCATGCCGGTCGGGGAGATGCTGAAGGACGCGGTTCGCGCGACGGCTGAGGACCTCGGGTTTACGGGGTTCGCGGGACGCGAGAGCGCCGACATCTGCTTTGCGGCCGGCGGGCTTCCCGACTTCATTCGAGCCGAGGCACCCGAGCTGCTTGCGTCCGGACCGATCGAAGACATGGACGGGAACGTCGTCGGCACGCACGAGGGGATTGTGCTCTACACCATCGGTCAGCGCTCGGGTCTCGGCGTCGCGCTCGGGAGGCCCGTCTACGTAGCGAGGATCGACGCCGTGCGGAACGCGGTCATCGTCGGTCCGGATCGGGAACTCATGGCCCGGTCGCTCGAATCTCGAGACCTCGCCTGGCCGGCGGGCGAGCCACCGGCGCGTGAGTTCTCGGCGCTCGCGAAGGTCCGGTACGCGGCGAAGCCGGCCATGTGCACGGTGACCGTGGGCGGTGATGTTGCCCACGTGGTCTTCCGCGAGGAGCAGCGCGCCATCGCTCCCGGGCAGTCCATCGTCTTCTACGACGGAGAGGTCGTACTCGGCGGGGGTATCATAGAGAGCGCGGGAGCGGCGGATTGATCAGCGCATCCGACCGACCAACTCGTCCGATCCATCGATGGAAATGAGACCGCGTGACATCGGCGGGGTGATGCAACTTCCAGGAGGGAACGCGTGAAGGCAGTCGTACTCGCAGCGGGCAAGGGCACCCGCATGAAGGAGATCACAAACTCGATTCCAAAGCCGATGGTCGAGGTCGGCGGACGGCCGATGCTCTGGCAGGTCCTCACGGCGCTCGGCAGGGCCGGCGTAACGGATGCGGCGGTCATCGTCGGCTATCGGGCCGATGTCATTCGCGACTACTTCGGTGACGGACACGACGTCGGGATCCACGTGAGCTACTTCACGCAGGAGACTCAGGACGGAACCGGACGCGCTGCGGACCCCGCGCGCGACTTCCTGTGCGACGGCCCCTTCTTCTTCACGTTCGGCGATATCCTCACGGAACCGGAGGCGTATCGTCAGATGGCCGAGGCTTTCGAGAGGCAGGATACGGATCTTCTGCTCGCGGTGCGCACCGTCGACGATCCTTACAAGGGAGCAGCGGTATACGTCCGCGACGGTCGCGTCGAGCGGCTCGTCGAGAAGCCGGCGCGGGGCACGTCCACGACGAACTACATCAACGCCGGCATCTTCGTGACGCAACCCGTCCTTTTCGACTACACCGCTCGGCTCGAGCTGTCGGAGCGTGGTGAGTACGAGATCCCGGACGCCATCCGTATGATGATAGCGGACGGTCTCGCTGTTCGCGCGTTCGAGCTCGCCGATTACTGGCGCGATGTCGGCACTCCGGAGGATCTCGAGGCAGCAGGTGAGGACGCGCAGCAGAAACGCGGACTCGTCGGGGAGGAGTAGTGGGGAATCGACATTGGACATGTGAGGTGGAGGTAGGGGCTTGAGCACGCGAAAACTACGACGGATCAGCGCAGCCCTGCTGGCCGTGGCGTACGTCGCAACCGTGCTGGCGGGGTGCGGTTCGACATACGATCTGGACCAGATCCGCACACGCTCAGACGACATGGCGGCGGAGATCCTGACGGCGTATTACAACACGGATGCCTACGGTGAGGAGTCGGATCTCGCGGGGATCTGGGCGAGTTACGCCGATCTCGCCGACCCCGGGATTCCCGAGTACGTGGCGCGACAGAGGGACGGAGAGACCGACCCGCGCGAGCGGAAGCGACTCGACTACCTGTTCTACGACACGGCGGGAACGGTTATCTACGACCGCCTGATCTCGCTTCAGGACGAGATCTCAAATGCCGAGGCCACCGGTGTTGTTGTCGTCGACGGTGATTCGATCGCGTACCGCGACATCGGCATCATGTTCTACAACGAGACCGATAGCGAGCTGAGGCTGACGTACTACGAGGCGATGGGAGATTTCGAGGTCGAGAACCTCAATCCGCTGCGGGCGCGCATGGTTGCGGAGGGCCACTCAGGACTGACGGAGTTCGGGTTCGCGAGCCTGGATGAGTTCGAGGCGCTGCGTCGCGGTCTCGACCACGATGCGTTTGAAGAGACAGTGCTCGATCTGCTCGGTGCGACGCGCGACGTCTACTGGGAGCTGACCAACGATGCGGCGCACGACGTCTTCGGCGTCGAGGTGACGGAGGTTCCAGACTACGATCGAGGACAGCTCTTCCGAGGGTCCGAGTTCGACGTGTACTTCGACGCGGAGTCGATGATGCCGTTCATGGAGGAGATCTTCCTCGGGATGGGCATCGACATAGGGTCGCTCCCGATTCACGTCGACGACGAGGATCGGCCCGGGAAGGAGCCGCGGCCGGCGACCTACGGGATCCGGCCCGGTGAGGATGTCAGGATCCTCATCAAGCCCGCGGGCGGCGTCGACGACTACGAGAGCCTCTTCCACGAGATGGGACACGGCATCCACGACGGCGTGGTGACCGTGACCGAGTACGAGTTCCAGCGACTCGGTGACTACGGTGTCACCGAGACGTACGCGTATATTCCTGAACAGCTCTTCATGGACCCTCTGTTCCTCTCGGAGACCGGTCTTATCACAGACGAGAGCGTGCTTCGTCGCTTCCTGAAGAACCAGCTGCTCGGTTCGCTGGGCAGCGCGAGGTACTACGCCGGTCTGTTCCGCTACGAACGGCTGCTGCATTCGGGAGTGCGGACGCAGGAAGAGCTTGCGCAGGCCTACGGGCGACTCATGGAGGAATCGCGCCTCGTTCCGCTCGCGCACCCGGAGTACGGGTACCTTTCGAGCAATGAGGATTACTACGGCGTGAACTATCTCGAAGCGTGGATCCTGGCGGCTCAACTGCGGCACGTGTTCAGGGAGCGTTTCGGTGACCGGTGGTGGCGGACGAAGGAGGCGGGCGCGCTGTACGTCGAGCTCATGGAGTACGGCGCCGAGCTTTCGGCGGTCGAAGTGGCGCAGCATGTCGGGTTCGAGGGTCTGGATTCGAGCTACTTCATCGACGAGGTTCGGCTTGCGTATGAGGCGTATCGCTGAGCAAGGTTCGCGTGGAGGCAGGTCTCGAAGGGGCCTTTGCTGGATCAGGTGGTGAAACACGACAGAGGCGGATCCGCAGTCGCGGCTCCGCTCCTGTTCGTTGAGATCGTATCGACTACTGGAGTGGCGTGCCGGTGAACCGGTAGCCGACTCCACGAATCGTCGAGATGAGTTCCTCGCCTGATGCCGATGTGAGCTTCGATCGGAGCCGGCTCACGAGGACGTCGACCGTCCGGCCGATGACCTCGATCTCGTCACCCCACACGCGACGCCGCAGCTCCTCGCGCGTGCATGTCCGGTCGCCGTTGACCGCGAGCACGTGGAGGAACCGGAACTCCTTGCACGTCAGCTCGAGAGGCTCTCCGTGGACCTCGACGCACGAGTGTGCCGGGTCGATGATGATCCCCTCGAACAACAGCGTGTGTGTGTAGCTCTCCGCCTCGGTGTCCTCCGAAGGCGCGAAGAAGTCGTTGACGAGTGTGATGACCTCGTCCACGCCGGTCCATCGGATCACAGGCTTCTCGGGCGCGCCACCCGCGACGAGCACCTCGTCATGGTGTGTCCCGGGCTCGGCCAACACGAATGTGGGGGTCGGAACCGAGTCCCCGTTCGACGTGAGAATGCGGGCGAGGTCCTTCCCGCCGATATCCGAGAGGACGAGTCCGACGAGCACGAGGTCGGGGCGGTCGAGCTGGACGCATCGAAGCGCCTCACGACCCGTCTGTGCCTCGCAGACCGCGTAGCCCGAGGCCGACAATGCATGCGAGAGCTGCTTGAGGACCTTGGGGTCCCGTTCGGCGATCAGAATCCTTCTGGGAACTACTGTCACCCGGTGCCTCCAGGGTGTGTATCGGTGGCCGATGAGCACGTGAGAGCGTGTTGGTCTGATTACTCAAAGAAGCAAGGAGCGTGCCTGAACATGCTATGTGAAACGCCCTAGAAGTGGGCTTTTCGATGTATCAGGGTGCGCTGAGCGGGCATCGGCAAGCGATTCGCACGGGGGATGCCGGCGGAGGAAGTGGCGCGCGTTGACAGCGCGTGTGACGCGTGGCATACTCCCGTCGAGTCATGTCAGGCACGCGGCCACCCAGACTCGGGTGGCCGCGTCTGCGTTGCAGCCGTACGCGTCTGCGTTGCAGCCGTACGCGTCTGCGTTGCAGCCGTA
>Ga0180433_10000740_pt1 | contig 55424 bp, 55 predicted proteins | sample SS_ome_8_FD_132980 | JGI IMG/M metagenome (GOLD analysis project Ga0180433, IMG submission 132980) | Hypersaline lake sediment archaeal communities from the Salton Sea, California, USA - SS_1_D_1 metaG | ecosystem: Environmental > Aquatic > Non-marine Saline and Alkaline > Hypersaline >...
ACCTGATCTGGTACAACACCGAAAAACGACATCGGGGAATTAATAAATTATCACCAATGCAGTATTATGTTAAAAGACTGATGAAAAACAACCAAAAGTCCAGTATGTTATGGACGCTTACACACCCCTTTTCAAAAGATGCCGATCGGGCTATAATGGTAGATCCGTAACCAGTTTCGTCTGCAAGGGAGAATGAAATGCAAAAAGTCACCGCAGGTATCGTACTTATTCTGGGATGGTTTTCTTTTGGCGCGATTGCCCAAACTCCAGTCACGGATTACCGGGTAATCGAGGTGAAGAAAGCATCCCTGACCGGGCCCAAAAGAGAGGTCGACCGCTGGATCCGGGCCCACCGGCGGGAACTGATCGAGATCAACCGGCAGATCTGGCGGCATGCCGAGATCGCCCTGGAAGAATATCAATCATCCGCCCTGCTGGCGGATTTTCTGGAGGGCCGGGGCTTTCAGGTTACCCGTGGGGTGGGGGGATTGCCCACCGCCTTTGTGGCCAGTTACGGCCGGGGGGAGCCGGTCATTGGCATTCTGGCTGAATACGATGCCCTTCCGGGGCTGTCCCAGGACATTGTTCCCTATGAAAAGCCCGTCATTCCCGGCGCAGCCGGCCACGGGTGCGGTCATAACCTGTTTGGGGTGGCCAGCACCGCTGCGGCCCTGGCGGTTCAAAACGCGCTGAATAAGAACCAGCTGCCGGGAACGGTCATACTTTTCGGTTGCCCGGCCGAGGAAACCGTGACCGGGAAGGTGTTCATGGCCCGGGAAGGAATCTTTGACGGGCTTTCCTGCTGCCTCCACTGGCACCCTTCCGATCAGAACCGGGTGCCCCTGGGGTCCAGCAATGCCCTCAAGCAGTTTGAGGTGGAGTTCTTTGGACAGACCGCTCATTCCGCCGGGGATCCCTGGCACGGGAAAAGCGCCCTGGACGCCATTGAACTGACCAACATCGGTTTGAATTACCTGCGGGAACATCTCAGGCCCACCGCCCGGATTCACTACGTCATCCAGAAGGGAGGCGATGTGCCCAACGTGGTGCCGGCCCATGCCCGCGGCTGGTACTACGTGAGGAATGCCGACTGGAAGAGTGTGGAATCCGATTATGAGCGGGTTCTCGATATAATCCGGGGAGCGGCACTGATGACCGGCACTGCCCACCGGGTCCATTACCGCTGCGGTGTCCATGAGCTGATTCCCAACCGAAGGGGAGCAGAGTTGATGCAGGCCAATCTTTTGCTGGCCGGTCCTCCACCCTTTGATCCCTCGGACCAGGAATTCGCCCGGACCATACAGGGAAACCTGCAACTCCAGCCCTCGGGCCTCAGTATGAAGATCGAACCTCTCCGCCATCCCCAAAGAAGCTGGGGAGGAGGATCCACGGATGTGGCGGAAGTCAGCTGGTTGAGCCCCACCGTGGGCCTGGGAGTGGCCTGTAAACCCGTGGGTACTCCGGGACACCACTGGAATGTGGTTGCCTGCGGGGGCATGTCCATCGGCCACAAGGGGATGCTGACCGCTGCCCGGGTGATCGCCTATACCGCCCTGGATCTGTTTGCCCGCCCGTTGATAATAGACGAGATGAGAAGAGAATGGCAGGAGAAACTCGGTTCACGGGAATACCGGTCCCCCCTCCCGGAGGATCTTGCCCCCCCGGTTAAAAAGTAGCCAGAGGCCCAAAGAGACCTCCGTACATCTCCCCGGATCCGGGCAAGGGTCTATTTTCATTTCTCCGCATGGTTGATTTGCCGGCTGATTTCCATTAAAATCGGTTCGTTGGCAAAATCCTTTTCTGGTATGGTCAGCACGTCGAAGAGAAAGGACAACCCGAACATGAAGATAGCCCTGCTGAACGTTGAAGAACCCGGTGATAAAAAGGATTACAACGGAGGTTTCGGGACCACCTTCCAGGTGGGCCGGTCTCTCGGGGCCCGTCTCCTGCAGAAAATCAGGGCCACCGGGGAATACTTTCCCCTGATGTCTTACGGCCAGTTGGCGGGGATATTCAAGCAGACCGGCCACCAGGTGTCGGTGGTGACCAATGACATCCCCCGGGAATCCGATCTGGTGATTCTCCATTGTTCCCTGATCCGACACCGCCGGGAGATGGATTATATCCGGCGGATTCGAAAAGAGACCCGCGCCCGGATCGGTTTGATCGGTCCCTTCGTGTCGGTTTATCCCGATCTTTTTGCCGATCGGGCGGATTTTATCATCCAGGGAGAACCCGAGGAAGTGGCGCTGCAAATCCGGGACCAGAATCTGCCCCGGGGCGTGGTGAAGAGTTCTCCGGTCATGGACCTGGACAATCTGCCCTTCCCGGATTGGGATCCATTTCCCGTCGGAGAATATTCCTTTTGGCCCACCATCCGCCGGCGCCCCTTCACCTTTATTCAGACGGGCCGGGGTTGCGCCTATGCCTGCAACTACTGTCCCTACAAGGTATTCGGAGTTCACCGGGAGAGGAGCGCCTCCAACATCGCCCGGGAAATCGAATACCTGCAGCGGCGGTACGGAATCCGGGGGCTGATGTTCCGGGATCCCTGTTTTTCCTACAACCGCCGCCGGGCCTTTGCCCTCGCCGATGAGATTTTACGGAGGAAACTGGATGTGGAATGGGGATGCGAGACCCGGCTGGACCGGCTGGACATCGAATTGCTGGAATCCCTGCACCGCTCCGGTCTGCGGGCCATCAAGGTGGGGATAGAATCGGCGGATCCGGCGATATTGAAAAAACAGCGCAGAAAGCCCAATCAGCTGGCACATCAGGAAAAGATCATCGAATACTGTGACCGGAAGGGCATCCGGGTGGGAGCTTTTTACATCGTGGGCCTGGAGGATGACACCCCCGAATCGGTCCGGCGAACGATTCGATATGCCAAGCGATTGAACACTGATTTTGCCAGCTTTACCATCTGCACTCCGATTCCCGGGACCGAGTACTACGATCAGAAAAAAGAAGATATATTCGAAAAGGACTGGGAGAAATTTGACAACTTTCATCCGGTGTTCCGGCATCGGAATCTGAGTTCAGATGAGATTCTGGCTTTTCAGGAATATGCCATCGTCTCCTATTATTTACGGCCCCGGTTTGTCCTCAAGTACCTGAAGAGGCGGTTGAGATGTTACTGATAACGGGAATCACCGGTTTCGTGGGCAATGTGCTCCAAAGGGAACTCAGGGAAAGAGAGATCCGGTTTCGCTGCCTGGCCCGCGGTCGGCAGCCTCCTCCACAGATCAGCGGCGGGGAAGTGGTGGTCGGTGATCTGCTCGATCAGGATGGGCTGTTACCCCTGACCCGGGGGGTGAATACGGTGATTCATCTGGCCGCCCGAATTCAGTCAGCGGATCCCGCTGAAATCATGGAGGTCAACGTCCGGGGTACCGAAAATCTGGTGGCTGCCTGTATCCGGAACGGAGTCAGCAAAATCATCTACATCAGTTCCCTGGATGCGGTTCTGGATAAAAGCGGCGCCTATGGAAAATCCAAAGCCCGGGCGGAGGAGATTGTCCGGAAGTCGAATATCGGGTATACCATCCTGAGGCCGGCTTTCATCTATGGGAGGGATGCCCGAAACCTTGCCGCGCTTACCCGGGTGATCCGAAGTTTCCCGATTTTCCCGGTGCCGGGCAGTGGCCGGGCCCGACTGCAGCCGGTGCATGTGCGGGACCTTTGCGCGGTGATTCTGAAACTGATACGGGATCAGGCGCGAAATCGCGCCTATTGCATCGCCGGCGAGGAGAGAATCAGTATGAATGACCTGATCGACCGGATTGCCGGTTGCTTCTCCAAAAGGGTATGGAAGGTGCATATTCCGCCGGGACTGTTGTGGTTGCTCTGGCAGTTACGCCGTTTCCTGCCCTCCGGTTCTGCTCCTTCCTGGCAGTCGCTGCGGTTGCTGAACCGGGATAAGATTTGTGATATCGGGGATGCCAGGCAGGACCTGGGATTCGCCCCAATATCCCTGGATGAAGGGTTGAGGCGGGTGTTTTCCTCGGCCGGTTCACCGGGAGAACCCGGTGGAGGATCGGGTCAGGACCGCCGGGAAACGGATTGAAAGGAATTGAGAAAATCCAGGATCCGGGGATCGAGGAAAATATCCTTTTTGCGGATCTTTTCCTTGAGGATGATTCCCTCCAGGGTGGTGCAACGGCTGAGGGCCACGTAAAGCTGTCCGGAACTGAAAGTGCCCCTCCCGATATCGATGATTACCTGATCGAAGGTCTTGCCCTGACTTTTGTGAATGGTTACCGCCCAGGCCAGTCTGAGGGGGAATTGGGTAAAAGAGCCGGTGACCTCGGTCCCGATCCGGTGCCGTTCGATGTCATAGTAATAATGGATGAGATCCCAGTGATGGGGAGAAACCTTTACCTCCTCCCGCTGCCGGGGAATGGTCACCCGGATCCGGTCCCGTTCCGGCTCCAGACGGCTGATCTGTCCCAGGGTACCGTTGATCCAGCGATTCTCCCGGTCGTTGTTGAGGAACATGACCCGGGCCCCCGTTTTCAGCCGTAAAATTTCATCGGCGGGGAAGCTGTTCTGATAGAAATCCCCTTCCACCCGGCAGGGGAAGGGGATTTCGGTTTCGGGCAGGATCTGAAGTTGCTGGTGGTTAAACAGTCGGGCCTGTTGATTTCGGGTGGTGAGGGTGACATGGAGATCCCGCGGGCCCGCCCGGAAATCCGGACGATACCGGCCGTTCAGTCGCCGCAGGTCTGATTCGGACAGGGAATTCATGCGAATGTGATTGAGGAGGGAAATAAAGTCGGGCTCTTTCTGACGGTGGATCTCCTGCAGCTCGATCAGTTTCAGGTTGCCTCCGCGAAGGGCCTTGGCGGAGAAAAAGTATCCGTTTTCATAGTGGTGGTCAAAGTACAGCTGTTCCTCCGGAGGAATAACGGGGGGAAGCTGGAATAGATCTCCGAAGAACACCATCTGTTTGCCTGCGAAGGGCAGGGAACTTTTGCAGGTCAGTCGCAATGACCGGTCCACGCAATCCAGCAGATCCGCCCGGACCATGGATACTTCATCGATCAGGATGGTGTCCAGCTGCCGGATAATTTCAGCCTGCAGGGGATTCGAACATCTCCGGACCTTCTCCGGGCGGATGTCGATTCCGAATTTAAAAAAAGAATGGATGGTTTGTCCGGCCACGTTTACGGCCGCTACGCCGGTGGGGGCGAGCACCACGAGGTTCTTGGCGGTATGGGCCTTGAACAGCTGCAGCAGAGTCGATTTGCCGCTGCCCGCCTTGCCGGTGATGAACAGGTGATGGGTGGTTTTTTCCATCAGGCAGAGGGCGCGTTTGAATTCCGGGGTAATCTGGATCGACTGGGTTTTCATCGAAGGCTCAGCTCCCATATTATCAGGTGGATGCGGGAAGTCAAGAACCCGGCCTGGACGGGCCTTTGTTGTTCCTCTCTGGTATAATGTGTGGGTCGGACACCCGGCGAATCTTTACAGGAGCGGATCATGAGAGCGATGAAAGGCGGGACGGTATGGTTCCTGCTGACGATTCTGGCGGTTGGGGGTTTGTCCGCCGGCCAGGGCCAGCTGGTAGAAGAGATCAAGATCAAATGGTGGGTGGTGCCCATCTTTGCGATCGATGCCCAGGACCGGCCGGTGAGAGACCTGAAAAAACAGGATATCGAACTGACGGTCAATCGGGAAAAGGTAGATGATTTTTATCTGGTCCGCAAGGACCTGGTGAAGACCTCCCCGTCTAAAATGGAGGACCGGCCGACTGAATTCATTCCCCGGCAGAAGAAGATGATTTTCCTGCTGGTAGACCTGGTTTACACCGGGGGCGTTTCATTGAAAAAATACCGGGAGGTCATTCACGACCTGGTCAATCAGGCGGAGGAAAACGTCGACTTTTTTCTTTTCAGCATTTCCGGATTCAAGGGCCTGGTGTACCATGCCGGTCCCACCAGCCAGAAAGCAGACCTGTTACGGATTGTGGACCGGCTCACGCCTGAGAATACCATCCGGCGGGATGATTACATCCGCCGGGAAACCGCCCGGATGCGAGAGGATATGGACGCGACCATGAATGAATACAAGGATGTGGATATCTTCGGACTGGTGGAATCCGAAAGGATGTTGAAATCTGCCCTTAAAAGCCGGACGTACCGGAAAAACAACAACTATTTCCAGTCCTTCCAATACCTTTATTACATCATCAATTCCCTTCAACCCGCCAAATTCATCTACCTGTTCTCCCGGGGGATTCCCCGCTATGCCATGGAGGACATGGGACCCGGATCGGTTATCAACCGGTTGAGCAACCGGGTGGAAAATATCGTCCGGGACCTCAACAGTGCCGGGGCGATCCTGACCCTGATCAACCCCATGGGTCAGGATGAACAGATTAAGAGGATAGACCCCCATGAGGAGATGACCTCCATGGAGGTGGCCACCCGCAATATCGATGAGGTGGACACGGGGGAATTTTTCGTTCGACAGCTGGCCCGGCAGAGCGGGGGCAAATACTTCGAGGGAACCGTGGAGGATATCAACCGGCAGCTGCGCAACTACCACCTGGCCTACTATGAACTGGCCTTCTCCGACATTCAGCAACCCAGTCAGAAAAGGCGTCAGCTGAAGATCGACTCCTTCCGGTCCGGCGTTCGTCTGTATACTTTCCGATCGGTCAAGGAAGGCATCACCTACTCGGACATGAATCCCGTCGAAAAAAAACTGCACGCGGTGAATGTATTGCTGGGCAATATCCCCACCACCCGGATGATCTTTGATGTGCGCCCGGTTCAGATTCTCTCCCAGGAGAAGGAATTGAACCGGGAAACCTATTATCTCGGTATTCCGGAGACCTTCATCGGGGAAAAACTGGATATTTACACTCTTCGCATGGGGGCCCAGTATGAAATACCCCGGATCAATACCCGGTCCATTACTGTCGATTCCGATCGATATACCCTGACAATCGACAAGGAACCGCCGGAAATGGTGCTTTTCATCGTGATCAACGGGGAAACCCTTTCCGCCCTGGCTTACGGGATGAATGAAAAAGCCGCCTATTATCACCTGATCACCGTGGCTGAACCCCAGTACCGGGACCAGACGCTCTCCTTTGATTTGAAGAATTACCAGCGGTCTCCCCAGGGAGAGGGACTGGTAATGGTGCAGGTGGGGATGTACGATCAGGACGAGAAGGAGATTTACCAGGAGACCAAGGTGATCGTTCCCCGGGAGGCCAAAGTGCATATCACCATTCCCTTCCGGAAGGTATTCCACTCCGAGATCCAGTACGTGCTGATCAAGGCCAAGGACCTGATGACCGAGCGATCCACGGTCAAGATGCTGACGGTCAGCCCCGGCTGATCATTCGCCCACCGCCGGTTCCAGACTCCTGCTCCTGTTCTGGGCGAGAAACACCCCGGTGATCACCAGGGCAATGCCCAGGTAATTGAGAGCATGAAGATGTTCCCCCAGAATCAGGATGGAAAGGCCGGCGGTAAGGGGAGGGATGAGGTTCCCGAATATGCTGGCCCGGGTGATTCCGATCTCCTTGAGACCGTGGACAAAGAAGATAAAGGCCAGAGAAGAGGAAAAGATGGCCAGCCCTCCCAGGGCCAGCACCACCGGCATGGTGATCCGGGTGGAGATGAAATCCCGCCAGTCCAGGATCAAGAACAGGGGCAGAAAGTAGGCGATCCCGACCAGGTTTTGATAGGTGACCAGGGTGAAAGGATTGTAGCGGCGGGTTTTTTTTACGATCAACACCGAGTAGGCCACGGCGGCTCCGACGGCCAGCAGCAGAAATCCGATTCCCAACCCGTGAATGTCCGTCCGGGAGGAGCCGGGCTGGTAGAGGACCAGGGCCACCCCGGTGATCGAGATCAGGATACCCAGATAGTGAACGGGCGTCAGTCGGGTGTGAAAGAAATAAAACTCGGCGAAGGCAACAAAAAGGGGGATGGTGGATACGACAATCGCCACAATGGTGGGGGTGAGGTGATAAAGGCCCATATTTTCCCCCAGAAAGTACAGGAAGGGCTGAAAAACGGACAGGAGTAAAATAAATTTGAGATCCCCGCGGCGGGGTCTCTGCAGGGTGCGACTGATCAGACCCACGGCGAGAAAAAAGACCGAGGCCAGAACCAGGCGTAAAAATATGGTGGTGATGGGGGAATAGACGGTAAAGACGATCTTGGACCAGATGTAAGAGATGCTCCAGAAAAGCATGGCGAACAACAGCATCAGATAAACCAGGAACCGGTTTTTCATGGTTGCAGGATCCCTTTTTTCCACCAGGCTTTGGCCACGGCCAGCTGCCCGTGGGCGATACATCCGTCGTTGGGGGGTAGTTCCCGGTGGGTCAGGACTTGAAATTGCTTTTTTTGCAACTGGTCAATGATCTGTTTCAACAACAGGCGGTTTTGAAAGACCCCGCCGCTGAGGGCGACCCGGTTGATCTGGTGGATTTTTCTCAATTCAGCGCATATTTCACCGGTGAGTCGGGCCAGGGATTGATGAAAGGCATAACTGATGACCGGCAGGGGAACACGATCATGGATAAGCCCGACAATCGCCTGGACCAGTGATTCTGTTTCGATCAGAAAATCCGCATCCGGAAGGGGATGGGGGCGGTACCGGATGGGGAAAAACCGGTTCTGATCACTGGATTTGAAGGCCGTTTCCTCCAGCCGGATTGCCGCCTCCGCTTCGGTGGTGATCACCCGGGAAATTCCCAGCAGGCTGGATATGCCGTCGAATATTCTGCCCAGGCTGCAACACCGGGGACAGTGGATATCTTTCCGGATCAGGGTGATGATCTGCCGGTCCCGGGGGGAAAGGGGGAGGGGTATGTTTTCTCCGTAGGCCTGGTAGAGGAGGGCCAGACCGATCCGGTATACCTCTAAGATGGCCTTCTCTCCCCCGGGAAGGGGAAAGTAGCTGAAGTGGGCGGCTCTTTGAAAACCGGTGGTGTCGGCGACCAGAAACTCTCCTCCCCAAAGATGTCCGTCGGCTCCGTACCCGGTTCCGTCAAAGGCCAGGCCGATCACCGGTCCGGCCGACCGGTGTTCCTCCAGGACCGAAGCGATATGGGCGTGATGGTGGTAAACCCGGGTCCAGGAAGCGCCTTTGCGGGACAACCGCCGGCCGATCGAGGTGGAAAAATAACCGGGATGTCGGTCGCTGACCACTACGCGTGGATCCAGGTCAAAAAGGGTGGTAAAATTGTCGAGGGAACGGAGCATCTCCTCCTGGGTAGCCGGGCTCTGCAGATCTCCGGTGGGTTGGCTGATGATCAGAAACTTGTCCTTGGCCAGGCCGAAAGTGTTTTTGAGATCCGCGCCGGTGGCCAGGATGTCAACGGGAGCGGGACTGGAGAAAAAAGGAACCGGAACATATCCTTTGGACCGGCGGATGAAATGGGATTGTTCGTCTACCACGAACAGTACGCTGTCATCGCTGGGGGTGTGGATATCCCGGTTATATGTAACGAACAGGTCCGCCACTCTTCCCATCTTGCCGAAGATCTCCCGATCCGAATAGATAATGGGTTCATCGCTGATGTTGGCGCTGGTCATGACCAGAAATCTCAGGGGGTTGTCTTCGAACAGGGAGAACTGAAAAGGAGAATAGGGCAGCATGATCCCCTGGTGGGACAGATGGGGAGCGACCTGTGGCGACAGTATCCGGTTGGGTTTTTCCCTGAGCAGCACGATGGGACGTTGCGCGGATTCCAGAAGTTCCCTCTCCCGCTTCCCCAGTTCCACCACCCGGGCAGCGGAGTCCAGGTTGCCGGTCATCAGGGCAAAAGGTTTGAAGGGCCTCTTTTTCCGGCTTCGCAGCCGCCGGACGGCCCGGCTGTTGGTGGCATCACAGGCCAGATGATAGCCACCCACTCCTTTAAGGGCGACGATTTTACCCTGATCCAGGTCGGAAATCACCCGGGATACGATCTCGGGCACATCTCCCCGGATCAGGCAATGTCCCTGGGGATCCGCCAGGGACAGCCGGGGACCGCACCGGGGGCAGGCGGTGGGTTGGGTGTGAAAGCGCCGGTCCAGGGGATCCCGGTATTCCCGGTGGCATTCATTGCAAAGGGGGAAGGGCGCCATGGTGGTATTCTTCCGGTCATAGGGGATATCCCGAATGATACTGAAGCGGGGCCCGCAGTGGGTACAGGTGATAAAAGGATACCGGTACCGCCGATCGCGGGTATTCTGATACTCCGTCAGGCACTGGTCGCATACCCGGGTGTCGGGGGGGATGAAAGTGTTCTTTTCCTTTCCGGTTTTACTGCCGGTTACCGAAAAAGAGGAGTATCCCCGGTAACCGGCCGGTGAAGTTTCCACTTCTTCAATCCGGGCCAGGGGGGGGGGATTCCCGGAAATATCCCGGATGAAACGGTCCAGGTCGGACCGGTTTCCCTCGGCCCGCACCAAAACACCCTGGCCGTCATTACACACCGAACCGGTGATGCCGTATTGCCGGGCCAGGCGGTAAACGAAAGGGCGGAAGCCCACCCCCTGGACAATTCCCCTGATACGGATCAGATATGATTCTTTCATCGCCTACCCGGCCGGATTCATACCTATTGTAACAAACTTTCGTTTGAACTGTCTCTGGTAAGGGTACAGGTAAAGGTTGCTGGCCAGTTTGCCCAGCAGGTAAGCCAGGGCGGCTCCCACCGCCCCAACCAGGTGGGCCAGGGAGATGGAAAAAAACAGTACCAGAACCAGGGTGATGATTTCCACCATGGAAGCGCGCGTGATGATACGGGTTTGCTGGGAGATTACCAGAATGGCCCGCTGCAGGGAGAGCCAGGTGGAGAGCAGGGGCAACAGCGCCATTATCCGAACCGGAGTCAGGGCGAACAGGGTAAGTTCCAGGCTAAGCCCTGAAACCACATGAAACCAGAAGCGGGACAGGGGAGAGAACAGGATCAGCATGATGACGGCATACAGTCCCAGACCCAGATTGCGGGCAAAGGCGGATATGTGCCGGTAATGGCGCGGGTGGTTCAGGTTGAGGGCGATCCCCACTTCCTGATAGGAAAGGGCGATACTGCGGAAAAGGAAAATGAACCCGTTAACCACCGGCAAAATGGCCAGGGATTCCAGGGCCATACGGCTTTTCCCCAGAAAAAAGGTAACGGTGGGGTGAATCCCGATGGAAATGAAACTGGTGATGGCCAGTGGATAGTAAAACCGGATGATGTACCGGTAACTCAGGTAGGGGTCGGAGGAGTGGGTCTGACGGTAGGCCTGGTGGTTTCTCAGAATATCCCGGCTCATCAGCCAGGTGGCCAGGGCTTCGGCGGTTACCCCGACGGAGAGGGACACCGCGCCCAGGATGATTCCCTCCGTTTTTTGCAAAAGAAGGAAAACAGCGGAGGTCATCATGGAGAACAGGCGGATCAGGGTACCGTAGGTCACCCGGCGGGTGCGGTTGTTCCGGATCAGGATTCCCTGGAAAAAGCGGCGGAAACCGATGGCCGCCGGCCAGGGAATCAGCAGGTACAATCCCCGATAGGTCAGCGCACTGACGCGGGGATCCAGTCCCATCAGCTGCCGGGTGACCAGGTGGTATATTTCGGGGATCAGGATTACCACAAATAAAAGGGTGATGGCCCCGTTGAGGACCTGGGTGAACCGCAACATCTTCAGGTAGTTTCTCTTGTTGTTGGCCAGCGCGGTGGAAGCGGTCATCAGCATGATGATCGGGGATTCCACCAGCACAGCAAAAGAAAAGGCCACCCCGTAGGCGGCCAGGTTGTACTTGGCCTGGGGCATGCGGGCAATGAGGGCAGCCAGGAAGGGTCCCTCCAGGGCCATGATGATCCAGGTCAGGGCCAGGGGAAACCAAAACCTGAAAATGGTTCGATTGTTTACCTCTTTGGGTTCCATGAATTGGGTAGGATAGCATGGATTCCGGATCCAGGCAACACCCGGAGGGTAAGGGTGCAAAGTTCGGCGGCCGCCGGGGCGGAACGGAGCCCCGGCTTGATGTACAAGAGGATCCCTCTTTGTTCAGCGCAAAAGAATAGATGGCCCTCCGGAGGCCGGGGCCGGGTGGGAAGTGGAAATTTTGCTAAATCGTGATCCCCAGGGTGATCCCGACATGCATGTCGTTGAAGAGGTTGTCCAGGTGCATCAGGGCAAAGACGCTGAAAATGAAGCGCTCACTTCGGATTCCGGCGTTAAGCTTCAGCATGAAATCATCCTTCAAAAGGAGATCAAGGTCGGTTTCCCGGATCGGGAGCATTTTAACAAAACCGCCGCCCACAAAAAAGTCGTTGATCTTTACATCCGCCGTTACCCCGGGACTGAGATAGATGTTTTTGAAGTTATAATCCGGGACAATGAAAAAAAACTCGGGGGAAATAATGAAAGTATCCTTGAGGACGATGTCGAAATTTCCTCCGATCACCCCCCAGATGGGCGCCAGATTAAAATCCCGGTCGGTCATCCCTCCCCCATGGATCCTCCATACCGTCCGTACGGTGGCCAGCGCCGGCAGGGTCAATATTACCATCAGAACCAAAACAAGCATAATCTTTAACCTCTTCATTCTCATACACTCCTTGAGGGCAATTTTGTTGCTTTTATGCAAAAATTATAACATAAAATAAATGCAAAAATATATGATCCGGATCAGAATTGCGGCCCGATTTCCATATTCATTCCTTGCTTTCCCGTCCTTTTGAACTTCAAATATCCGGGGGGTGGCACTCGGAATCGGCGTCGGCAGATTGCCGCCCGGGGGATTTGCATTTTTCCGCATCTTTTTGTACCATTAAGTTTATAATAAACAGCATTCTAAAAATTATCCTTTAGGAGTGATTTTCATGTTTAACAAAGAAGTGTATGTACAACGAAGAAATGATTTGAAGAAATCTTTTCAGTCCGGGGTGTTGTTCTTCCCGGGCAATAACGAAATCCCCATGAACTACGAAGCCAATCCTTATCATTTCCGTCAGGACAGTTCCTTTCTGTATTTTTTCGGAGTGGACAAACCCGGTTTTTACGGGGTGATGGATCTGGATCGGGGCCGGGAATACCTGTTTGGGTATGATTTCACCCTGGATGATATCATCTGGATGGGTGACCAGCCCAAGGTCAAGGATCTGGCCGCCCGTTCCGGAATCGAAGACTCCGGCAGTCTGCCGGATCTGGCGGCCATGATGGCCGATTGGCGGGAAAAGGGGACCCGGATTCATTACCTGCCCCAGTACCATGCCGGAAACAAGATAGAGATGGAGGAGTGGTTGGGGATCTCCGCGCGGCAGGTCAATGAGCATGCCTCGACCGATCTGATTCGGGCGGTAGTGGCATTGCGATCCGTTAAATCCGAACTGGAAGTGGAGGAGATCAAAAAGGCCCTGGATATTTCCTATCAGATGTACGATACCGTATACCGGAATATCCGTCCCGGCATGTATGAGTACCAACTGTGGGGCCAGCTGGAAGGAGTCCCCCTTTCCCACAACAGCCATATCTCCTTTCCCACCATCATGTCGGTGCGGGGCGAAACCCTGCACAACCATTCCCATGGCAACCGGATGGAGGAGGGGGACCTGATGATCATCGATTCCGGTGCCGAATCCCCCGAGCATTACGCTTCGGATATCACCCGCACCTTTCCGGTAAGCGGCAAATTTACTTCCCGGCAGCGGGATATTTATTCCACCGTACTTGCCGCCCAGAAAGCCTCGATTGAGATGATTCGCCCGGGTATCCCCTACCGGGATGTCCATCTGAAAGCGGCCCGGATTATTGCCGAGGGTCTCAAGGATTGCGGTCTTCTGAAGGGTGCGGTGGACGATATCATCGAACAGGGGGCCCATGCGCTTTATTTCCCGCACGGTTTGGGGCATATGATGGGCCTGGATGTGCATGACATGGAAAACCTGGGGGAGGATCATGTGGGGTACGGTGATGGATACCAGCGCAGCTCCCAGTTCGGCCTGGCGGCCCTGCGGCTGGCCAAGGAGCTGAAACCCGGCTACGTGCTGACGGTGGAACCGGGTATATATTTCATTCCCCATCTGATCGAACAATGGCAAGGGGAATCCCGGCTCTCCCAATGGATCGATTATCAGAAGGCCCGGGAATACGTCGGGTTCGGCGGCATCCGGATCGAGGATGATGTGCTGGTGACTGAGAAGGGCCCGGAAGTGCTGGGCAGGCCCATCCCCAAAGAGATGGATGATCTGGAACGGATCATCGGGTAGCCGGCGTTCGCTACCGGGAATAGAACTGCCGTGGAAGTGGGAAACAAGATCAATCTGAAGGTAATCCGCCGGATCCTTTTTTATTACGAAGCCCTGCTCAAGGATCCTCTCCCGGAGGATGCCTACATCTCCTCCGCCATGGTAGAGGGGATCACGGGTATTTCCAACAACCAGATCCGCCAGGACCTGTTTTACCTGGGGCTGGCCATCGGCCGTCAAAAAAAGGGATATCGGAAAGGAGACCTGCTCCGGGAGTTGAAGCGAATCCTGAATATCGACCAGGGAGCGGACCTGATTATCATCGGTGCCGGGAAACTGGGGCGGGCCCTGGCCAGCTACAAACTGTTCAGAGCCCGCAATATCCGGATCAAGGCTTTCTTTGATGTCAAGGAGGGATTGGTGGGGACCGATTACCAGGTGGAAGAACAACAGATCCCCATTTACCATCTGGATACCCTGGAGGATTTTACACAGCGGTACCCGGCCATCGATGTGGCCCTGTTGACGGTACCTGAAGAGGCAGCGGAAACGGTCTTCCAAAAGGTGATTTCCGCCGGGGTAAAGGGCGTGGTGAATTACTCCCCCCGGATCCTGAAGCCTCCTGCCTCCAGGGCGAACGAGGATATCCGGGTGATCAATGACTGCCTGGCCATCTCCCTCTACCAGACCATCTACCAGTTGAATTAGCCACGGAGCAGATGCCGATGATATTGGTGTACGTCATCCTTTTTTTCAGTTTTGTCATCCTCAGCGCTTTCTTTTCTTCCTCGGAAACCGCCATTTTATCGCTGAACAAGATCAAGTTGAATGCCCGGGCCAAAAAAGGGGAAAAAAAAGCCCTGCTGATCAAGGCCCTGCTCAACCGGCCCCATCATTTTTTCTCCACGATCCTGCTGGGCAACAACCTGGTGAATATCGCCGCCGCCACCGTGGCCACCGCCTTTTTTGCAGAAGTTCTGGTGGTCAACCGGGAATTGATGCTGCTCTATTCCACCGTCGCCACCACAGCGATCATTCTGGTCCTGGCAGAGATCGTCCCCAAAACCCTGGCCATGCATTACAATGTAAAACTGTCCAAGCTCTACGTGGGACCCCTCAAATTCATCTATTACCTTTTCTTTCCCTTCGTGTCCCTGCTTTCATTCCTTTCCCGCACCCTGACCCGCTCCTCTCAGGAACAGAATGTGCCCCTCAGCCCCCGGGAAATCAAACATTTTTTAACCACTGAACTTTCCCTGTTCAAATACAATTCCGAAGTGATGGAGATGCTCTCCCAGATTGTCGACATTACCCAGATGGATATCAAGAATTTCATGATTCCCCGGGTCAATGTGGTGGGGATCCGGGACAATACCGGGCGGCCCGCCCTTTTAAAGCTGATGGAGGAACACCGGTTCACCCACTATCCCCTCTACCGGAAAAATCTGGATACCATCGTCGGGGTGGTAGAGGCCAAAGAGTTACTGCTGCACCTGGCAAAGACCGATGACCCGGCCCCGGATTTGAAAAAGATCGCCGCCGCTCCCCGGTTTCTGTCGGAATATTCGTCTCTGGACTATGCCCTGAAGATGTTCAAGGACAGCAAGAGCCGGATGGCCATTATCGTGGATGAGTACGGAATCCCCATCGGCCTGATCACCCTATGGGATATCCTGAACGAAATCGCCGGGTTTATCAAGTTTGAGAAAGAACCCATCGTGGGGGTCAGCCGCAATATCTTCATCGTATCTGGGGATACCCCGGTTTTCGTGGTTAACGAGCGACTGGAACTCAACCTTCCCGATCACAGGGATTACACCACCATATCCGGGCTGTTCTTGTACCACTACGGAAAGATTCCCCGGCCGGGCGGCAAAATTGATCTGCAGAACGTGACCATTACCGTCAAGAAGATGAAACATCGCCGGATCAAGACCCTGAAGCTGGAGAAAGGATGAGCCAGCCGGACCGGGAGCGAAAGGGCAGGGTGGTCACCGTCAACCGGCGGGCCCGCAAAGACTACACCATCCTCAGGGAGTACGAAGCCGGCCTGGTGCTTACGGGCAGCGAGGTGAAATCCATCCGGCAGGGAAATGTCAATCTCAAGGATTCTTACGTGGGAATCCGGGAACAGGAGGCCTTTCTGTTCAATGCCCACATAGCCGAGTATAAAAACTCCAGTTATCACAATCATGAACCCAACCGGCTGCGGAAGCTGCTGCTGCACCGCAGGGAGATCCGCAAGATCGACAAGCAGGTCAAGGGGAAAGGCACCACCATTATCCCCCTGAAGATGTACTTCAATCCCCGGGGGAAGATCAAGATCGAGATCGCCATTGCCAAGGGCAGGCGGGAGTACGAAAAGAAACAGGCCATCAAGGAAAGGGACATCAAACGGGACATGCAGCGCCAGCTCAAGGATTATCACTGAGGAAACCAGGATTGTCAACGGGAGACAGGGAGCGGCCGTGGGCATGGTTTACGGGATTGAATAAGAGAAAATCGGGCCTTTGCCCGCCAATCGTGGAGGATGCATGAAAAAGGTCACTGTTTTTCTGATCGGCTTGATCTTTTTAACGGTCCCCTGTATGGTCAAGTCAGGAGAGGATATGCCGAAACAGAACGCGGTCAGAGGAATCGTTTTCTTCAAAACCCTGATGCTTTGTGAACTAAAGGATTTTTATACCCGGGAGGTGGGTTGTTCGATCTGGCTGGACCAGGGGGGATGTGTTATTTTTCAGGCCGGGAACATGCTTTTCGGTTTCTGCCAGCGGGACCGGGCGGAGCTGGAAGGCCTGTTGACCTTTTTTGTAGAAACTCGGGCGGAGGTCGATGGCTTTTACCGGCAGTTAAAACAAACCGCCGTTTCTTCCCCCCGGGAAAATCCGGAATACCGGATATACCACTTCTTCGCTAGGGATCCCGAAGGACGGATGATCGAATTTCAGAAGTTTCTTGATCCGGTGAAGGAAATCTGAAAAGACGGTGAAGAAACCGATCTTCCCCGGGTCGGAGGAAAGGGAAGGGGGGCAGGGGGAAAAAGTCAGGCAATAAAATACCCCAGGGCGAGCAGGGCATCAGTGAGAAGCACCACCACCACATTCATTCCCATGGCGGGTACCAGACGGGGAAGGTCATCATGGTGTTTAATGGCGATGATCGACGCCTTCAACGCCACCGGCAGGGTGAGGAGGCCCAGCAGGACCGATGGGGGCGCCGGGGTCAGGAGGGGAATCAAAAGGATTGCCAGGTAGGTAAAGGCCATCACCAGCGCGTATATGCGGGCGCAGATTCTGCGTCCGAAGTGGATCAGCAGGTGATGTCGTTTTCCTTCCCGGTCGGCTTCCAGATCGGGAAACTCGTTGAGAAAAAGCAGTTGGAAGGTCAGCAGTCCGGGAGGGATGGAGACCAGTACGATCTGCAGGTTCAGAGAAGAGGTCAGGGCGTAGTACCCCCCCAGGACCACCAGGGATCCCAGCGCCAGTCCGGCCACAATTTCCCCCATTAACCAGCGGGCCAGGTGGCTGGTGTAAAAGCGGATGGCCGCCGCACCGATCGCCATGAAAATCAGGACCGGCCATCCGCTCACCCAGCAGAAATACAATCCCACCGCTCCCCCGGCCATGAGGGTGGAATAGGCGACCGTTTTCACCTGACCGGGAGTGGTCCGGTTGCCCTGCATCATCCCGCTCCCGCCGCTGAAGGGGGTTCGGGTGGTGTGAGAATCGATGCCGGTTTGGTAATCCGAGAGTTCGTTGAACAGGTTGACGGCTGTATGGGTCAGGATCACCCCGGCAGCCAGCAGCAGGATCTGGGGAATATGGAGAACCGCGTCCAGGTGACAGGCCACCGCCGTGGGGATCAGCACCAGTACCACCGAGAGGATCAAAAAGGGAGCCCGGATCTGCTGTGCCCAAACCGTCGCGGGGTTGCCTTTGGACATGGTTGCCTCCTGAAGGCTCCCACCATATCAGATGTAGACCCGCGTTGTCAAGGCCGGGAGGAGATCTTCACGATTCCGGTAATGATGGTGGCCGGCCGCCCATCCGCAACGGTTTTGGAGGGATCCGGGTCATCGGATTTTCCAATGGTTATTTCTTAACCGAATTTCCGGCGGACATCTGGTTTCGATTGACTTTGCCGGTGGTATCTTTTAAAATAGTCCCTTACCGGCAAATCGCAAAAGTGGGAAATGATTGGAAAATGTCCAGACATGAGAATGTTATGATTCCGGGATGCACCGGGTTTTTTGGCCGCCACCTGGCGCGTGAATCGGACGGACTTTTGGAGACAGAGACCGGCGGGCGGGCGAGGCCTTTGCCCTCCAGACCCGCTACCCCCTTGAAAAAGGGGTGGATTTGACGACGGACCGGTATCCCGCCAATGGCCTTATCTGACCTCAGCTGCCGGTGGGTCAGCAGCAGTCTCCTGTTGGTTTTGCTGGTTCTGCCGGGTTTTTCCCATCCCGGTGATGAGGGCAAAAAACCAGAACGTGCAGAACCGTCGAGGGTGCAGGAAAATCCGGATTCCCAATCCTCTTCTGACAGGGATCACAAGCGGCTGTGGCGGGGGATATGCCTGACCATGGGGTTGATGGTGCCCCAGTCGGTGCGGTACTGGGTCGAATACACCGAATGGATTGAAGACTGGCAATTCGAGTTGACCTGGTCGGACCAGAAACAGCGTTTCTTTACCCTCAAGGCCCAGAAATTCGATTCCAATCCCTTTTTCACCAACTGGACCCATGCCATCTCCGGGGCGGGGTATTATAACTTTGCCCGGTATCAGGGGCTGAATCAGTGGGAATCGGTCCTCTACGGGATGGGCTTTTCGCTCTGGTGGGAGTATATCACCGAATGGCGGGAGGTGATATCCATCAACGACAATATCTTCAGCGGGCTCAACGGGGCCGCCATGGGGGAACCGCTGTTCCAGCTGGGGAGGTATTTCCACCAGCAGCAGGGTCTGTTGAACCGGATCCTGGGAACGGTATTCAACCCGGTCTACACCCTCAATTACCTGCTGGAAACCCGGGAATGGAAAGACCGGAAGATGGAGGAAGAGGGTACCCGGCCGCAATTCCATCTATACCTGGGGCAGAAACAGGCCTATCGCAGAGAGTCCAACAGCCGGACCACCCAGATGCTCAATGTGAGACTGGACAGCGCCATTCACTCCGTTCCCGGATCCGGAGAACCCGGCCAAGTGGTTTCCTGGTGCAAGGATCCTCTCTTCAGCGAGATCCGGGCGGATTTTTCCTTTGACCGGAAGGGAGTGACTGAATACAGCCTGTATTTCAAAACCGTCCTCTGGGGTTATTATCAGCAGAATCTGCGCCGGTCTTCCGGCGGGGAACTGAGGGGGCATTGGTTTTTCGGGGGAGTGGGGACCGCCTTTGATCTCTACCGGAAACGGGGGGAGGTATACTACGACCAGCGGGTATACCATGTTGATTTTGAACACGGGGAAACCCTTCCGCTGCCCACGCGGTTTTCCGACAAGATGGCGGTGGTCAACCTGGCGGGACCGGCTTTGGACATATCCTGGTTTCGTCCGGCTTTGAAATTCCGGCTGTCTTTTTTTAGCGCCCTGGATTTCGCCATGGTCAATTCCCGGGCCCTGAACCGGTATTCTGAAAATGATGACCTTTTTGAGCCCTCCCTGAAAACCACCCTGAGTTATTACGGGTATTATTATGCGGTGGGGGTGACAGTGCATCCCCGGTTCTGGCTGGTCCTCGGGGGTTTGGAGCTGGAAGGGGAATTAAAATACCAGACCTATCGATCCCTGCAGGGACTGGACCGGTTTCAATTCGATCTAAAAGATGATTCTCCGGTCCGGGATTCCAGACTGGTCTTCCGGTTCAGCCTGGGTGTGCGGTTTCCCCATACCCCGGTTACCGTGCAGCTGGCCCTGGAGGGAATTCACCGTCAGGGTGTGTTCAAGGACGTTTTCGACCGGCAGTTGGATTACCGCTATGCCACCCGGCTGGTGTTCGAATTCTAATCCGGATTTCCAACCAAACCTTCTTGGGGGACACCCCCGGACCCCCCGGCAGGACCGGGGGGTTATGTTGGGGATGCAAAAGTGTCTACCCTTCTCCTTTTATCCTGTTTTTCCAGTCTTCCAACACCGGGTAGTCCCTTTTGGGTAACCGGACTTGAAAATTTTTATCCCGATGTCCACCCAAGGAGCGATATGAGACAATCAGAAGGTACCTTTCTTTGAGTTTCTTAATCTGGATATCCCGGACTCGCCGGCGGTTGATAAACTCAAAGTAAAAGGAATTGAGCGGAAAAAATCCGCTCTTGGCGATCCCTTCCAGGCCGAGGTGAATGTTTTTGGGGTAGATGACCAGGGTGCCGGTCAGAACCGCGGCCAGCAGGGGAGTCAGCCGGTTGAAACTGAGGTGTTGCCATAGTTGTGACTGAAAAACCAGCAACATCATCAGAAAAAGGAAAGAGACACAAACAATGGAGGTCTTGAAACTGATATTGGCAAAGGACAGAACATGCCGGCTGATCATGATGCGGCCGGCTCTGTGCCGGGGCAGCCCCTTGGACAGGATCAATGCCATCCCGGCGATGACCAGGAACATCAGGTTGGTTTTCAGCATGTCTGTTAGACTCCTGTATGTCTTACCTGTCATAACAAAGCAATATCATTGCCAAGCCCTTCCCCATGTCGTTTCTTACGGTTTATCAGGGGTTTGGACCCGCCAGGGAGGTATCCGGCCCGTACCGTGGTTAACCCCGGGGTTAACCTGTGGGGCCCGTCTTTATACTCAAACACCCAAGAAGGCGGATAACACTGGCTGTCGAGAGTTAACCGGGAGGTTAACTATGGTTAACCCCGGGGTTAACTTCGGGGCTCGGGCCTGGAAGGAGGCCCTTGATAATTGGGCGCAATAAAGATATAATGGGCGCTGATAACCCGACGGCAGGGTAGGCAACGAATCCGAAGGAGAGGAAATGATTGAAACATTCAAGTCCCGTTTCTGGGATATGCTCAAGGAGAAAGATGTTTCGCTGGCTCTGTTGTTCAATCACCGCGGGGAAATTCTCTGGAGCCGGGGCCGGGCGATCATGGGCAAGGATGTATTCGAGGGGGAGGGTTTTCCCAAGACTTACGTTCACCAGATCCTGAAATCCAGCGACCCCATCGAGCAGGAAAACATCATTGCCGATATCACCGGGGAAGGGCTGAGTGAATCGGCCATCTACCTTCGGATCAAGAGTCTGCTGATCCTGCCCCTGCATGACAGTTATTACCTTTACCTGGACAGCGGGATCAAGGAATATTTCAGCGACAGTGACAAGGAAATTTTCACCGTTCTGGGGGATCTGCTGGGGGAGATGATATCGGCAATCAAGGAAAGGGAATCGGAAGCCGGGGGAATCAGTGGGACCAGCCGGCAGATCGAAAATATCCGGGAGCTGGTTCTGAATTATGCCATCGAAGACGCGCCGGTGCTGCTGCTGGGAGAAACCGGGGTGGGCAAAAGCCACATCGCGGAACTGATCTACCGTTACTCCGGCCGGCGGGGAAAATTCATTACCGTCAATACCCCGGGGATTCCCAAGGACCTTTTTGAGAGCGAGGTTTTTGGTCACAAGAAGGGATCCTTTACCGATGCCAAGACCGATAAACCCGGATACGTGGATGAAGCGGATGGCGGAATCCTCTTTTTTGATGAGATTTCCGAAGTGCCGGTCTCCTTCCAGGCGAAGCTGCTGAGGTTTATCGAGACCAAATGTTATTCTCCCCTGGGAGAACCGAGGGAGAAAAAGGCGGACGTCCGGATTATCGCCGCCACCAATCGCGACCTGATGCAGCTGATCAAGCAGAATCAATTCCGCGAAGACCTGTATTACCGGCTCAATGTCCTGCCGGTCCGGATTCCTCCCCTGAGAGAGCGCCGCGAGGATATCCGGACCCTGGTGATGGAAAAAAGGGATTGTCTGAAGGGCAAGGACATCGGCCGGGGGTTCTGGACGGCGGTCATGGAGTATTCCTGGCCCGGCAATATACGGGAACTGTTTACGGTGCTGACCCGGGTGGGCATTCACGGCGGGGATCCCATTACCGGTGAGGATTTTCGAGCCATGCGCAGCAATTCCGCCGGCGCCGGTGAAACCTTCGCGGGGGCTTTTCGGTACCAGGCCGAGGAAGGATTCCGACAGGGGAAGAATTTTTGGGAGGTGGTGTGGAAATCCTTCATCGACCGGGATATTCACCGGGGCAACGTGCGGGAAGTGCTCCATGACGCCTATCAGAAAAGTCAGGGCAGTTTCACCCGCATGATCCGGTATCTGAATCTCAAGGATGAGGAATACCATAATTTCATGGCCCTGATGCACAAATACGGAATTGATCCCCGTAAATGATCCTCTCCCGCCCGCAATTGACCCCCCCGGCGGGCTGTGGTATGATGCATATCGGGGGCAGTCCGGCCCTTTTCTCCGGCCGGCCGGTCCCTTCCAAATAAACAAAATCCCGATGGAGTGCAATCATGCAAAATGAAATTGATGCCCTGAAAAAGCAATTGGGCCGTCTGCAGGAAACGGTCCCCGGAGATAAACTCACCATGGTGATTTTTTCCGGAGAGTTGGATAAGATCATGGCGGCCATGATCATCGCCAACGGAGCCACGGCCATGGACCTGGAGGTTACCTTGTTTTTTACCTTCTGGGCCACCGCCGCCCTGCGGGATCCCGGCAAAAAAGTACGGGGAAAGGACCTGATGTCCAGGATGTTCGGCCGGATGCTTCCCAACGGACGTTCGAAGCTCAGGTTGTCCAAAATGAACATGATGGGGCTGGGAACACGGATGCTGAAGCGACTGATGAAAAAAAAGAACGTGATGTCCCTGGACGAACTTTTCCAGCAGGCCGGGGAACTGGGGGTGAAGATCAAAATTTGCGAGATGTCCATGGATCTGATGGGTTTCAAATCCGACGAGATGATCGATTATCCCCATCTGGAGTACTGCGGGGTGGGAACCTTTCTGATCGCCGCGGAGGAAAGCAAAATCCAGCTGTTCGTCTGATTCCCTGCACAGGGAACTGCCCGGGTGCTTCACTTATCCCCGGGAGGTCCAGGACCGCCGGATTTCCTTTGTCTGGTAGAGACCGGTTTTTCCCCAGGGCAGCCGGTGAACAGAGGGACTGGTGACACTATTTTTCACTGGGACGGGATTGACTTGTTCTTGGGTATCGGGAGTTATCTGATATCTTTCATCTCCTATCCCCTCCACCCGGTCCCGTCCGGGTGAAAGGCCCCTGCGATTCCACTGGTTAATGCCGGAAATGCCGGATGCCGGTGAAGACCAGGGAAAGATTCTTTTCCCGGGCGGCCTTTATGACCTCTTCGTCCCGGATGGACCCTCCCGGTTCCACGATCACACGGATGCCGGCGGTGGCCGCGGCTTCTATGGAATCGGCAAAGGGAAAGAAAGCGTCGGAGAGCAGGACCGCTCCCTTCAGGACGGCGGGAGATTTTTTAATGGCCAGTTCCACGGCGTCCACCCGGCTCATCTGCCCGGCTCCCACCCCGATCAGCTGCTGGTTCTTGACGATGATAATCCCGTTGGATTTAACGAATTTGACCATCTTCCATCCGAAATCCGCATCAGCCTGTTCTTGCCCGGTCAAGGAACGGGGGGTCTTCAATTCGAAGGAAGTGCCATCGGTGATCCGTTGATCCCGGTCCTGGAGCACGAATCCCCCCGGAACCTTTTTTACATCCCAGGGGTCGCGGTAATCGAGGGGGATTTTGATGAGGCGCAGTTTTTTTCTCTTTTTCAGGATATCCAGGGCCTCGCGGGTGAAATCCGGAGCCAGGATCACCTCGAAGAAGATTTTCTTCATCCGGTCGGCGGCGGGACCGTCCAGGGGCCGGTTGAAACCCACGATGCCCCCGAAGGCCGACTTGGAATCTCCCTCGAAGGCCTGGTTAAAAGCGGTCTTCTGGTCGGGATTTCGGGCAGCGCCGCAGGGATTCTGGTGTTTGACGATTACACAGAGGGGTTGGACATCATCCCGGAAAACCCCCAGTACTTCCATGACCATGGACAGGTCCAGGATGTTGTTAAATGACAGTTTTTTCCCCTGGAGCTTTTCCATCCGGTTCAGGGGGGAATTGACGTCGGTGATGTAAAGGGCTCCCTGCTGGTGCGGGTTCTCTCCGTAGCGCAAATCCATCTTTTTACGTCCTCCCAGGGTGTAATAAGGGGCCGGGGAACCGTCTCCCGCCGCCAGGTAGGAGGCGATCAGAGAGTCGTAAAAAGAGGTGTAGGCAAAGGCCTTCTGGGCCAGCCGGCCCCGTTCCTCATCGGTCAGGCTCCCCGATTGCGCCAGCTGGTCCCCGACCCACCCGTAATCCCGGCTCTCGACCACTACCGTGGTTTCCCGGTGGTTTTTGGCCGCGGCCCGGACCATGGAGGGACCGCCGATATCGATGGTTTCGATCATGGCATCGAGGTTCTTTTCTTTTTCCGCCAGGGCCTCTTCGAAGGGGTAAAAATTGACCACCACCAGGTCGATCCTATCAGCGGAAATGCTCTCCAGGTCCTGGCGGTGAGCCGGGCTGGAGGTGGCCAGAATGCCGGCGAAGATCAGGGGGTGGAGGGTTTTGACCCGGCCGTTCAGGATTTCGCCGAAGCCGGTAAGGGAAGCGAGTTCGGTGACCGGCACCTGATTTTTCTTCAGGTGGCCTGCGGTGCCGCCGGTGGAGAGGATTTCCCAGCCACTGTCCACCAGTTTTCTGGCCAGTTCCTCGATGCCGTCTTTATGGTACACACTGATCAGGGCTCTTTTCAATTTTTCACTCCTTGGGGACCGCAACCACCCGGCCCCTTGCTGATATCTCTATTTTATATTAAAATGATCAAAATACAAGGTGAAAAAACATTGTCGCTTGAAAACAACCGGGGATCATAGCGGAGGGAACCTCGAATGAAGCTGAAACTGCTGCTGATCGGATTGCTCCTGCTGGGCGGGGGGATTGGCCTGATGGTATTTCGGGACCAGAGCCGGTGGGGGCGGATGAAACGGGTTTTCAATATCTTTTTTTACCTGGTGCTGGTTATCTACGGCTATGTTTTCGTCAAACTTTTCCTGGTGCCACTGCTGGTGAAAAACTGAAATCCGGTTGCAAAAAAAACCCCGATAGGGTATTTTTTTATCAGAGGGACCGGTCGTGTTTATCGTCGAAAGAATCGGGAAACTGATCCTGGTGACCATGGAGGGCATCCTGGATGACAATGCGGTGGAAATCATGAAGCTCCAGATCCGCAAGATCGCCGAGGATGAGGATGAAGCCGTGGTCAGCATCAACCATGCCAATATCAGGGCCGGCGACCAGATTTCCCAGATCGGCAAAGCCGCCGGCGAGATTGTGAATTTCTGCAAGGAAAACGGGATCCGGGTATACTCCTATTATAACCGGTAGAGCTACTCCGTTCCCTTCAGCAGAACCCGCTGTTTTTCCGTAAGCAATTCCCTCAGGTCCACCAGGTATTCCAGATGTCTGATCACCAGGTCGATCTTCATCTTACCCAGTTTCTGCAGTTCTTCATTGACCCGTTTGCGATCCGGAGAGGCTTCCCTGAGGAGGTGAAGCAGTTCCAGTTCCTGGATCTTAATCCGGGCCGAGTGGAGGATGTAGAATTGTTTGTAAACCAGGGCGGCCTCCTCGATCTTCCGGAGCTGTTGCGGATCCAGGCTGAGGCGCTCCTGTTCCTGCATCAGGGTATGATAGCCGTACAGGGTATGGGGAGGAGCGAATAATCCGTACCCCAGGTAGGTTCCCCGATGCCAGTCGGGCGGGCGGTCCGAATCCGGATCCAGGTAGGCCGAATACCGGGTGGATCCGCCCAGCAGCAGAGCAGCCGTTATGATCAGCAGAGGGATGAGAATCAAGGTTTTTTTCATCGGTTGTCTCCGGGTATTTTTTTGCCGAAATAGAGCCAGTGGCGGCTTAACTCCAACAGGAATTCGATGTTCTGGCCGGAACCCAGGATGTTGGATACATTGATCAGCGCGGTGACAAAATCCCGGTTCAAGGCGGCTTCCAGGGAATTGAGCTGACGGACATGATCCCAGATCAGGTCCAGGTCCGGTTCCGGCGTGGAGAGTTCTTCCACGATCCCCATCCGCTGGTCCAGCATGTTCTGCTTGGAAGTAATCAGGCTCAGCCGGAATTCCTTGATGATGGACCGGATCCGGGTGATCTGATCGCCGGTAAGGTCCAGAGACTGGTCGGCGAGAAGAGGCCGTTTTGGGGGACATTTACGGGTGGTCAGAAAGTCGGGGCTGGTTTTCCGGATCACCAGGTAGGAAATGAAGGCCAGGTTGAGCACCAGGGAGGCGATCAGGAGGGCTTTGGCCAGTTTACCGTTCATGAATCCCTTCCTCGGTCAGCACGGAATCAAAGAGGTCCTGGGAAACGTGTACCACGCTGGTGGTTTCCTTGTCGATGACCAGGGACAGCATGGTGGGATCTTTGAGGTGCAAAGGATTTTTTCCGGCATCCGGAGGGGTGCCGTTGAATACCAGGATCACCGCCAGAAAGACGAGCAGGGTGGTCAAATAAACGCCCATCTGAATGACCGGCTGCCAGGATCCGCCGGTCCGGGGTCGCCAAATCCGCTCCATAACCAGGTCGGCCATCGAAGGACCGGGGGGACAGGGGGGGAGGGGGGTCAGCAACTCCCGCAGTTGTTCCATTTCCCGGTATTCCCGGCGGCACCGGGGACAGACGGCCAGATGTTCCCGGATCTGTCTCCGCCGGGAAGGGGCCAGTTCATGGTCTTCAAAGGCGCTCAATTTCTTTCTCACTTGCCGGCATTTCATTTACATTTCCCCTGAATCCAGAACAGTTTGAATGGGTTTTTCTTGCATTTTTATTTTCCTTTTCAGATTCTTTTTGGCCCGATGGATGAGGGTTTCGATCTTGGGAATGCTCCATCCGGTCAGCTCCGATATCTGCCGGTAGGAATAATCAAAATGGAATTTATAGGTCAGGGCCAGCCTCTGAGTGGGATTCAGCTGGGCCATGGAGCCACGAATCTGATTCATTTTTTCCCTATCTTCCAGTTGCTGGACCGGTGTGTGGGGATCGATCAGCAGCCGTTCTTCGGATTGATCGGTGAACATCCGGGAGAAACTTGATTGGCGTTTTTCCTTCTTGATGTGGTTGATGGCCAGGTTGCGGGCCACCCGGTGGATGAAAGCGGAAAACTTTCCGTCGCAACGGTATTTTTTGATGTTCTTGAACACTCTCAGAAAGGTTTCCTGGGTGAGATTGCGGGCGTCTTCCGGATGGTAGACCATCCGGAAGAGAAAATACTGGATCTTCTTCTCGTAGCGGCGGACCAGGTGTTCGAAGTCCGCCGCCTGGCCGCCCTGTACCGATTTAATCAGGATGTCGTCATCAATCAATGGTCCGGTCCCCATCGGTTATAACAGCGGGATCAGGGATATCTTGCACGGTTGGAGAGGGGAATGAAGCGGGCATTTCCCAGGAGGGTGAGGGCTTCTTCTATCAGCGAAGGGTCCAGATCCGCGGACAGCACCGTGAGCATCAGGATCAGGTTGCCCCGGGTGGTGCTGCCATGGGTAAGGTATCGAAATTTTTCTCCCTTCCGGGGATCGGTCAGGGTGAAATAAAACACCACCGATTCCGGGGTTTCCCACCGCCGGAGGGTCAGGGTTTCCTCTTTTGCCCGTTTCAGCAGTTCCCTTCCGATTTTCTCCAGCCGGGCCAGGGCGATCTGGTCCACCGTGATGTTGGATATCTGGGTGAGGTTCCAGTGATAGCTGATTGTGATCCGGTTGCCCCGGGCGGTGTAGCGGATCCGCTCCGGCCGACCGGGGGATTTTTCTCTTCCTTCTTCCTGCCAGCCGGGGGGCGGAGACAGTTCCAGGGTGCCCAGCCTGGGGATTGGATATCGCCGGATGGGATCAGCGGCTTGAATTCCCCGGGTACCGAGGAATAGAACCGGCAAAACCAGTAGAATCAGCGGCTTTTTTTTCATGGTTGGTTTTCCCTTTTCCCGAGCAGCCGGCGGTAGAAATCCTCCTGTTCGGAAACCATTACCGCCGGATCCCAGGGCTGAAAATTCTCTTCCCGGTATTCACCCAGACGCCGGCGGAGCGGTTTGGAACCGATCAACTCGAGCAACCGGTCGGCGAAGATTCCATAGGCCCGGGGTTTGACCAGGTAGCCGTTCAGCCCGTCCCGGATCACCTCGGCGTTGCCCGGAATGTCGGTGGCCACCACCGGGATCTTTTTCAACCGCATCTGAACGAGACTCTGGGGCAGCCCCTCCCAGAGGGCCGTGGAAAGGCCGATATCAAAGCGATCCATCAGGGATGCGATATCCCGGCAGAATCCCGGCAGTCGAAAATATCGATCAATCCGCCGTCTTTTCAGGATCTTTTCGATCCGGCCTTTCAGCGGGCCGTCCCCGGCGATCAGGAATATGACATCCGATCGGCGGGCCAGTACCCGGCCGGCGATTTCCACCAGATCGAAAAGGCCTTTCTGGGGTTTGAAGGGGGCGATGGTGCCGATCACCACCGATCGGGAGGAGAGCCGGAGCCGGCGGTTGACGGAGAGGAGGCTGGGGGATTTTTCCCGGAAGGGGGCCAGGGGGAATCCGCTGCGAATCACCTGATGCCGGCGGATCTTCAGCCGTTTTTGCCGGGCGGTCTGCAGGTCGGCCCGGGAGACGAAAATGAAAGCGGTGGTGATCCGGCTGATCAGCCGTTCCAGCAGAACGAATACCCGGCGTTTCAGGAAAAACTGGTGGGGAGAAAAAGGGAAGCCGTGAACGGTATGGATGATCACCTCTACCCGGCACCACCGGGCGGCCAGCCGGCCGAGGATACCGGCCTTGGAGGAATGGGTGTGGACGATCCGGGGCCGGATGCGCCGGAAATGACCGATCAGTTCCAGCAGGCAACGCAGATCCCGCAGGGGGCGGATGGGGCGGACCAGGTGTCGGATCCAGATGACATTCGGGTGGTCCCGGACCTCGGAATCCAATATTCCACCGGGTCCCGCCATCAGAAGGGGGCTGAAAAGATTACAATCCAGGTTTTGGAAGGTGGCAAGGGTATTCAGCTGGGCGCCTCCCAGTTCGAGCCTGGTGATCAGATGAACCACGGGGATTTCAGGGCCCATGGCGGTTCAACTCCCGGGCGGTTTTGCGGGCCTGGTCGATATCATCAGTCATCGAGCTGTAGCGCCAGCTGCCATACCGGCCGATGCTGTAGACCCGGTGTTCTTTCAGTTGCCGCAGTACTGCCGGCACGGTCGGTTGCCACTGGTGATCCCGCAGCACATAGGAGACGGGGATTACCCGGCTGTCCATGAATCGGATTTCCGCCTTCTCCCGGATCATTCCGACCTTTTGAAGGGTCCCGACGGCGGCGGACATATCCGGATCATCCGGTTTGGATGAAGAACCGGGGGCCAGGGTTCGTTCCAGGTATCCCTTCACCGGCCCGGAGGACGGGTAGTAACCAGCCCGGTAAAAGGGGATATCCGGGGAGGGAAGGTAAACCCAGTGGAAATTCTGGTACCGTCGGGAAAGAACGAAATTGACCACCTGGGTGGAAACCGACCGCAATTTCGGCGCCAGCCTGGAAAAATTATCCTGGACGATCGATGACAGCAGCCAGGACAGGGGAGCGGTGTTGAGCAGCGCGGAATAGGAATGGCTCCCGGAGGCAGTGAATACTTCCCGCCGATGCAGGTCGATCCGGAGCACTTCCTGCCCGGTATGAATGCGGGACCGGATGGGTCGGCTGTAGGCGTCTACGAAGGCCCGCAGTTCTCCGTACGGGTAGTGGAAGAAGCGGTTGTACCCTGTCTTTTGAAAGATTTTCCCCCGGTAACCGCCCCTGATTTTCCTGCGATCTGGGGGCGGGATGCTTTCTCCGCCGAAACCGGCGTCGAGGGTGGTCAGGTCGGTCTGGTAATATTTGAATAGAAAGGGTTGGAAAAAATGGGCAAAGAGGGCGGGACCGAACCGGGAGCGCAGATGGGCGGCCAGGTTCTCAAAAGAGGGGGGGGTGGCATGAGAGAGTTCCCGGTAAACCGTTTCTTTGAGATGGTGAGGGAGGAAGGCCAGGTGATATTGGATCGGGAAGGGGATCAGGGTTTCTCCCAGGAACACGCGGCTTTGCCTGGTGAACCGGACCAGGGGATGGCAACGGTTCAGGTATCGGCGGATCCGGCGTTTTTTCTGGAAATGGAAGTAATGGCCGCCGTAATCGAAATGATGGGGGCCCGCGGGGTACTGACCGGCCAGCCCCCCGATCGTGTTTCCCTTTTCCAGGATTTTGAAGGGAAGGGTCAATTCCCGGCCCGCTGTCAGCCCGCTGATGCCGGCCCCGATGATCAGGATCATGCCATCTTCTCTCCGGCCAGCCAGATCCCCAGGATGCCGAATAACAACAGAACAACGGCGGAAGAGGCCAGGGTGAACCCGGGGCTGGAGTAGTAAGAGATCACCACCACTGCGGAGATTACCAGCTGGATCAGTCCGATGAAGACCACCGCGCCGGGGTAAGAACGGCCAAACCGCCTTTCCAGGCGCAAGGGGAAATGATCCCGGCTGCCCCTGAATATGGATCGCCCCCGGATCAGGCGGATCAGGCTCACGTATCCCAGTTCAAAAAGGGGAAGGATGAGGATTAAGAATCCGGAGATGAATCCCAGGTCGTTGTGCTGCGAGTAATCGTTCATGATGACCAGTGCGCCCACCACCATGCCGATGAACATACTCCCGGAATCCCCCAGGTAGATGCGGGCGGGCCGCCAGTTGAAACGCAAAAAACCGATGACCGCTCCGGCCAGGCTGAGGGCGATCATGGCGATCAGCAGGTTTTGATTGGCCAGGGAGATGATGCAGATCGCCCCCAGGCAGAGGACCGCCACCGTTCCGGCCAGGCCGTCCATGATATCGATGATGTTAAAGGCATTGATGATGATCAGAATCCACAGGAAGGACAAAAGGGTATTGAGCCAGCCGGGCAGAAATACCAGTTTCATATAAATGCCGCTTTTCAGGAGGATGTAGGTGGCGATAATCTGGAAAAAGAACTTGGTGCCCGGGGTGAGGGCCTTGAGGTCGTCAAACAGCCCCACGATCAGCAGGATGGAGCCCGCAAACAGGATGCCCAGCAGCTCGCGGCTGAAATCGAAGAGCAAACTGACCGGGAAGATGAAGGCGAAATAAACAATCAATCCTCCCAGGTAGGGCGTGGGGACCCGGTGGGTCTTGAGGTGACCGTCGGGATGGTCCAGGATATTGTATCGCCGGGCGGTACGGATGGCCAACGGGGTGCCGTACAGGGCCAGCAACAGGGCCAGGAAAAAGGTAAGGATCAGGATAATTTCATTCATGGGCTTTGATTAACCTGCGTTTTTCCCGCGCCCGGGCAAAACACGCCTTGTCCTGCAGCAGTTTGATTATAATTTTGGGAAAACTGAATGTCAACGTTCCCACCCAGACCAGGTCTTTGGCCAGCATGAAAGGGATGGAGGCCCAGTGGCGCCGAAGGCGGAAATTCTTGATCAGGGTAAGATACCGATTCTTTACCAGGTGATACTTGATGGCCCCGGGGCGCGCCAGGGAGAGGCCGATTTTTCCCAGCCATCCTCGCTTCAGTCCCCCGCTGCGGTGGTGGTAGGCCACCGCCCGGCTGATCAGCCGGATTTTAAGCCCCAGCAGCTGGGCCCGCCAGCCAAGATCGAAGTCCTCCCAGAAGAGGAAAAAATCCTCGTCGTAGATCTCGCCCCCGATCTCAAGCCGGGTCAGGGCTTTCCTGCGGAACACGGTCAGGGCTCCGCAGACCGAAAACAGGTCCCGGTCTTGGACCGGGAAACGGGAACGGAGACGTCCGTAACCGGCTTCCCGGGGATACCAGGCCCGGGAGGCAAACTGTCCGGCGGAGTCGATGGTCTGCCGGTCAAACCGCAGCAGCAGGGGGGAGGCCATATGCAACCCCGGGTGAAGTCGGAAGGATTCGATCATGATCCGGTTAAAATCGGGCGTAAGGATGATATCCGGGTTGGCCACCATGACCAGATCGGCCCGGGTCCGGGCGATCCCGGCATTGGCCGCTCCGCCGTACCCCCGGTTGGCCGGGAGCTTGACCAGTTCCACTGAAGGGAACCTTCCGGCCAGGGTTCGGGAGCGATCGGAAGAGTGGTTGTCTACCACCAGGACCTGATGGAAGGGGAGGGTCTGCTGAAATACGGACTGCAGGTTTTGTTCAAGGAATGCTTCGGAATTGTAACTGACGATGATGATTGCACTCTTCATGTCCGGTTGAGACCAGCTTACCGGATCGAGGCAAAAAAATCAAAAATTCTTGTTGAGCTGGGAATTTTTCCGGGATTCAAAGTAAGCGGTAAATTTTTGATAGGTTTTGAGGGACCAGTTGTCTTTGAAGACGGCGGTGAAAATCACCTCTCCGTGGATCCGGCGGGTTCCCAGCAGGGCATTTTCCTTCAACTTGAAGGTGATGGGAATTTCCTTGTCCTGAATCTCCAGGAAGATCGTGTCTTCCTCCTTGATGGTTTTAAACCCCAGTTCCGAGGAGTTGAAGAAATACTTGTTGCACTGGATGTCCTTGTTTTCTTCCAGCTTGATCCGCAGTTCGGGATGGGAGGCGATTTTGATGGCCGGGATCGGCTCGATTTTCAGCTTCAGAAGGCCGTCCTTGCCCTGTTTGATCCGGTAGGGGCTGACCTGGGCCTCGATTTTCAGCAGTTTGATCTGGGTGTCACCGCTGACCAGTGAAATGGAGAGTAATATAATGAATATAAGGGCTTTTTTTTGCATCCGTGCAATTATTACAATATTTTGACAAAAATGTCAAATTCTTATCCCTGGCTCCTGATAACCCGCGGGGCCGAAGGAGCCAGCCGGGACCGGATCCGGGAGGCGCGGTTTTTGATGGCCCGGATATCCGGGGTGGAGAAGGGAGATTTCTGATAGAGAAAATAAATCTTGTTGGTTTCATGCAGGTTGAAGGCATTCAGGCAGCCATCCCTGACCAGCTGCCGGTAGTCGGGGGTTCGGGGAACCGGGGAATAATAGGCCAGATTGGGTTTGATGTTCAGTTTTTCCGCCAGGTCCAGGGATCGATCCAGTTCCCGCCGGGTTTGCCAGGGGGCGCCGAACAGGAGGTAGCAACCGATGTCCCCGGGTCGGTACCCGGCATCCACCAGGCAGCGAACGGCCCGTTCCATGTCCCTTTGATCGACTTTGCCACAACTCCGGTGCAGGGTGTCCGGGGCGGTGGATTCGAAACTCAGGTTGAGGGTGACAAATCCGCTGGCCCGGAGCAGCCGGGCGGTGGCGGCATCGATCCGCCGGGTGTGAATACCGTTGGGGGTATGGAAGCGGACCGGCAGTTTCTCCCCGATCACCGCCTGCAGCAGGGGGGCAATCCGCCGTTCTTTGTCGATCAGGAGGGCGTCGTCGTAAAAAACAAAATCCCGGGTGCCGAATTTACCGTGGTGCAGCCGGATTTCGTCGATCAGGTCACCGGCCGGGCGCTGGAGAAAGCGCCGGTTCAATACCGGGGAGGCGCAGTAGGTGCAGCGCAGGGGACAGCCCCGGCTGGTGAGGAGAGGAAGGGTCTTTGGATTCCCGAGGTGATGGACGGCGGGCAGCGGCAGCTTCCGGATATCGGAGAGGTCCGGATGGGATCGGATCCGGGCCCCGTGGCGGGCCATCAGGGGGAGGATCCTGCTTTCCCCGTATCCCCGGATGACATAATCCACCGCCAGCTGCTGATGAAGGATTCGGGACGGCACCAGGTTGGCGATTATTCCTCCCAGGACCACCGGAGTGCGGGGAAACCGTTCTTTCAGTTTCCGCAGGGTGAATTCGAGTCCGTCAATCCAGTAGGTCATCAGCGAAGTGATCAATATCAGGTCCATCTCGGGCAGCCGGTTCAGCCGCTCGCCGAATACCGGCAGGGGAAGGCCGTAACGGGCATAACGACGGGGCACCGGCCGGTAGATGCCGGGTTTTTGCAGGATTACCCGATGGTAATGTCCCCGGCCGTCCGGCTTGTCGCCGGTCCCCGGAGGCAGGAGGGCGCGGTCCAGGGTGTCCAGCCAATAGATCCGGGCGTCGCTGTAACGAGCGGCCACCGCCGCCAGGTACAGAAGGCCCAGGGGGCGAAGCCACAGGTCATAGGCGGTAAAGTCGGTGATGTAGGGATTGACCAGCAGGAGGTTCATCGCCGGGCCTCTACCACCCGCCGGTGCCCGTTCAGGTCCCGGAAGAAACGAATGCCGGTGTATCCGTTTTGATCAAGCAGACGGCGGACGGCATGGTGCTGGTCGTGTCCGATTTCCAGGAACAGACGGCCCTTTACGCCAAGTACCCGGGGACTCTCCCGGATGATGGGGCCGATGAAATCCAGACCTTCCTCACCGCCGTCCAGGGCCATCCGGGGTTCGAAATCCCGGACCGAAGCGGGCAGCCCGGCCAATTCCCCGGTGCGGATGTAGGGGGGATTGGACACCACCGCCTGGTAAGGGCCCTGTCGCCCGGTGAGCAGGTTCCCCCGCCGGGGGATCACCCGGCCTCTCGCTCCGAGGCGGCGAATGTTGCGGCGAAAAACCCTCAGGGCTCCCCGGGATTTCTCCACGGCGGTTACCGGGCACCCGGTTTCCAGGGCCAGGGTGATGGCGATATTGCCGCAGCCGGAACCCAGCTCCAGGATCGGTTCGCCGGGCCGATGGGCCCGGATTACCGAACGAATCAGCAATTCAGTCTCCGGCCGGGGGATCAGTACCCGGGGGGTAACGGTGAACCGACGGTCATAAAAGTACCGGTATCCCAGCAGATAGGCCAGGGGTTCTCCCCGCAACCAGCGGTTCAGTCGATGGCGAAACCGGCGGATCCCCGCCGGCGGAGCCGGCTGGTCCTTGCGGATCCAGAAAGCTTCTTCGCTGATATTGAAGGTGCCGGTCAGAAGCTGTCGGAGTTCATCTCCCCGTCCGGGGTCGGAACATCCCCGCATCGACGACCGGAACAGCTCAAAATAGGTCAAGGGTCAATTGAGCAGGGATTGGATCTTCTGGTTGATCTTCAGTTCCACGTTGCGTTTGAGAAGGCGGTCAAAAACGGGCTCCAGGTTCCCGTCCAGTACCTGTTCCAGGTTGAAGTTCTGGCCGGAGATCCGGTGGTCGGTTACCCGGTTCTGGGGATAATTGTAGGTGCGGATTTTCTCGGACCGTTCCCCGGAACCGACCTGGGATTTGCGGTTGCTGGAAATGCTTTCCTGCTGCCGCCGCTGTTCCATTTCAAAAAGACGGGATTTGAGTACCTTGAGGGCTTTGGCCTTGTTCTTGTGCTGCGATTTTTCATCCTGACAGGAGACCACCAGTCCGCTGGGCAGGTGGGTGATCCGGATGGCGGTCTGGGACTTGTTGACGTGCTGTCCCCCGGGGCCAGAGGCGGAAAAACGGTCCACCCGCAGGTCCTTGGGATCGAGACTGACTTCCACATCTTCAACTTCCGGGATCACGGCTACGGTGACGGTAGAGGTGTGGATCCGGCCGCTGGATTCGGTTTCCGGAACCCGCTGCACCCGGTGCACCCCGCTTTCAAACTGCAGGTACTTGTTGATATTCCGGCCTCTGATGTGGAGGTTGATCTCCTTGATTCCACCGATGGATGAATGGGCGGTATCGATCACGTCGGCGGACCAGCCCTTGAGTTCGGACAGACGGCTGTACATGCGTACCAGGTCGGTGGCAAAAAGAGATGCCTCGTTTCCTCCGGCCCCCGCCCGGATTTCCAGAAAGACATTCCGGGCTTCCCGGTCGACATCGGTGACGATGGATTCCTTAATCCGTTCCTTCAGGTCCGCCAGATCCTGTTCGAGTTTCCGGGTCTCTTCACCCGCCAGTTCTCTCATTTCGACGTCGTCGGCGATGGTCTGCAGTTCCCGGGCATCCTCCAGCTGCTGGCGAATAGACCGGTATCGCTGGTACTTGTCATGGAGGGGCTTGAGGTAGGCAATCTCGCGGGAATACGTTTTCAGTTTTTCCCGGTTGTTGATAACTTCCGGCCGGGTCAGTTCCCGGGATATCCGTTGGTGTTTCTGGTACAGTTTTTCTAACAGGGCAACAAGGTCATTCCTGCTCTTTGTATCCATACTTTTTCTTGAACTTGTCTATTCTTCCTTCAGAGTCGATGTACTTCTGTTTACCGGAGAAGAAGGGATGACAGAGGTTGCAGATTTCAATATTGAAACTGGGCTGGGTGGCCCGGGTGGTAAAGGTATTGCCGCAGGCGCAGGTAACCTTGCATTCCATATATTTGGGATGGATCTTCTTTTTCATCGTTATTCCTCCACAGGGTGCGAGCTGTCAAACGCCTGATGATTCTATCACCATCCAAGGTGCTTGTCAAGAATGACCGGGGGTTACCGGGCGTAATTGTCGAAGTGGATGTCGTATTCCTGGAAGGTGCGGCCGAGGTAACGGTTGATCCGGGCGATGGTCAGCAGGTAGTCTTTGATGGAGCTCAGGTAGTTGGCCTGGGCCTGGGAAAGATCCCGGCGCTTCTGCAGCACTTCGTAGTTGGTGGAGAGGCCCACGCTGAATTTCTTCTCTTCGGCCCGGACCTTCTGCTTCTCCAGTTCCAGGCTGACCTCACTGGCCCTGATGATTTCCAGGTTGCTCTGCAATTCCTTGACCACCGATTTAATTTCTGAGTAGACGGTGTTTTCGGTGTTTTTCAGGGTCAGCAGGGCGTTTTTGGCCGCCAGTCGGGCCTGGGCCAACCGGGCCTTCTCCTCCTTGAAACTCAGGGGGATCTGCAGGTTGAGGGAAACCGAGTAGTTTTGATAGAGGGCCTTGATCGCTTCGCTCATGGATTCCCAGATGTCCTTTTCCACGCTGCCGATCTGGGTGCCCCCAAAGAAGGGATTGCCGTCAAAGATCTTTTCCACCCCGCCCCATCCGGTGGTGTAATACTGGGCCTGCAGCTGCAGGTCGGGAAGCATCTGGTTGCGGTAGTAGCGTACCTCGATATTGCGGTTCTTAAGATCCAGCCGGGCCTTGAGCACATCCGGCCGGTGGTTTAAAGCTTCCAGCAGCAATTCCTCCAGGTCGGGTTGAAACCGCCGGATATCGGGGGTTTCGCTGGGAAGAATCGTCAGCTCCTCCCGGCTGAGGTTGAGGATCTTCCTGAGATTTTCCTGGGCATCCTGCAGGGTCTTTTCCGCGCGCAGCAGCTCACTTTCGGCGCTGGCCCTGCTGGCCTGGGCGTCCAGGATGTCGATCCGGGGCGCGGTGCCCACCTTGACCTTGATTTCGTTCTGTTTCAGCAGGTCTTTGGCCCGGGCCAGTTCCTCCTGCTTGACCTTGAGATTCTCGTGCTGGTATACCAGGTTCCAGTAGGCGTCCTCGACGGTGAAGATGATCTCCAGGATTTTTTCCTTCAGGTCCAGTTCCGCCTTTTCCAGGTCATGGGTGGCGATCCGGATGTCTTTCTTGGTAATAAAGGTGCCAAAGCCCTTTAAAAGGGGCTGGTTGAGATTAAACTGCAGGCGGGTATCCAGGTAGGGGTTGACGGAACTGGTCAGGCTGTTGCTCTCGTCCCGGCTGTTGTCAAAGCTGACCGAAATGGTTCCGCCGGTGGCCAGCTGCTGCTCCAGCGAGAGGTTAAGGCTGAAACCGGTGGATTTGCGGATGGTGCTTTCAAAGACGCTGTTGGCGGGGTTGTTGTATTCCGAGAGGGTGACCTCCGAGGAGAAGGTGGGGATAAAGATGGATTCGCTGATCTCCAGGGCCTCCAGGGAACTTTGAAAGGTGCCCTGCTGGATCTGGATGTCCAGGTTGTTTTGCAGGGCCTGGTATACCGCGTCTCTGAGGGTGTATTCCTGCCGGTTCTTCTCCTCCGGCTCCTGGGCTGCCAGGGGTAAAAAAGCCAGCAGGACCAGGCAGATGATTGGAATCGATCGCTTTGGGGTCATCTTGTATAATCCTCCGTCAATGGGTATGATACGTATATCCAGTTGAAAGGTTCTCTTTTCATCGGCATTTTTTATTCCCCCGGCCGCGGGGGAAAACCGGGCTGCAGCAGATTACGGCAGCCGTCACTTTAAACAAAGGGACCCAAGATTTCTGGCAGGGAAAATGAAAAATCCCCTTTTTTCTTTGGCGGTCCCCCGGTCGCCGGGGATGGGTTCCCAATTTCCCGGATAGGTGCTAAAATAACGGCATGAAAAAGTTGACGGATCTCCCTTCCTGGAAAAAGGGGTGTGAGTTTTTCCAGGTGAAATATCCGTTTTTATGCGGTGCCATGACCTGGATCAGCGATGCCCGGCTGGTGACCGCGGTGGACCGGGCCGGGGGACTGGGGTTTCTGGCCGCCGGCAATATGCCGCCCGAACTTTTGAAAAAGGAAATCCGGCTCCTCCGGGAAAGCGGTGTGAATTACGGAGTGAACCTGATCACCATCGCTCCCCTGTTCAGTCAACACCTCCGATTGGTCACCTCTCTGCAGGTGCCCGTGGTGGTCTTTGCCGGCAGTTTTCCCCGCCGGGACGAGGTCCGTCAGGCCAAAGAGGCCGGGGCCCGGGTGCTGTGTTTCGCCTCTACCCGTTCCATCGCCCAGCGGATGATCCAGTACGGGGCCGACGGACTGATTCTCGAGGGCAGTGAGGCCGGGGGACATATCGGTCATGTTTCCACCCTGGTGTTGATCCAGCAGGTGTTGTTTGAATTTCCTCACATCCCGGTCTTCATCGCCGGCGGGATCGCCACCGGCAAGATCATCGCCCACCTTTTTCTCATGGGAGCGGCCGGAGTCCAGATGGGAACTGTTTTTGCCGTGTCCGAGGAGAGTCCGGCCCACCCTCGATTCAAGGAGCGGTATTTACGGGCCAATTCGAGGGAGGCTTTCTCCACGCCGGAATACGATTCCACCCTGCCGGTGGTATCGGTCCGGGCCCTGAAGAACCAGGGAACCCGGGACTTCGGAAGGCTTCAGCTGGACCTGCTTAAAAAAATGGGGAATCGGGAGATCAGCCGGATCGAAGCCCAGTACAAGGTAGAGGAATATTGGATGGGGGCCCTGCGCAAAGCGGTGGTGGAAGGAGATATCGATACGGGATCTTTGATGGCCGGCCAGAGTGTGGGACTGATTCGGCAGATCAAACCGGTCAGGGACATCGTCGAGGATCTTTTTACCGAAGCCCGGATCCATTTTCAGAAGATTATGACTACCCTGGGTTGAGCACCCGTCGGCTAGACACCAAAAAAATTACGGGAGAGAAATTCCCCCCGGGACAGGATGTAGGGGGATCCCACGTTGAATCCCTCATGCCGGAAGGTCAGTCCGCGGGATATCTTCAGGATGGATAACAGGTAGGAATTCAGGGAGGTTTTCAGGGTGAAGTGCGCCGGTTCCTTTAATTCTCCCTTATGGTAAACATAGCCGAAGGCCAGGAAATAGTAGTGCCCGTCCCGGAGGTACACCGGTTTCAGGGTGGTAACAAAAAGGCCCCGGTGACTGCTGTCCAGCAGGTGTTTGAGAGGCAGGGTGGTGGGATTGATATAGAGGTTGGTGAAGGTGGTCTGGGGAAAGATCAGGCCGTTGCTCCGAAACCCGTTGCCGGTGGAGGGGATCTGTCGGTAGAGTCCGTCGGTCAGGTTGGCGATTTTGTTGGCGGGCCGTCCCTTCTGAATCAGGAATTTGGCTTCATGCTGGATGCCCTCGTCGTCGAAGGGAACCGATCCCGGTTCATGGTCCAGATAAGGATTGTCCAGAATACTGAGGGTGGAGGGGAAGGGGATATTCCTGATCTGGTGGGGGGTTCCGACTTTGAACCAGGGGCTGAAGGTTCGCAGCAGGGTGATCGAGGCGTGGGGAGTAAAGATGAAATTGCAGTGGCTGCTGAAGGGAGCGGGTTTGTCGGTCAGGGAGGTGAGGAGACGGTGCCCCCGCAGGATCATTTTTTCCAGGGACAGCAGATCGCAGTGGGTCTTGACCTCGGCCAGGGAGATGGATTTGCGCCGGCAGTTCAGGTTAAGGGTCAAATGAAAGAGGGTCTTTTTGTACTTGGCCCGCAGTCCCCGGGAATTAAAGAGGTAGATCTTCTTTTCAGTTTTTTTAAAAGAGATCTTGTTCAGGTTCAGCCGGGGATACTTCAGCACCGTTTCAAAGGCCAGCTCCCGCAGGTCCTTGAAGAATTCCTCTCCCCGCCGGGGGTACCCGGGATCATGGATCCGGATCTTGATATTCCGTACCGATTCGGGCAGCAGCCCGGCGGCGTTCGGCTCCCGGTCCGCCGGGTGGTCCACGGTGTATACCCTGAAAAAGGCATCCTGAAAGGATTCAAAGGAGGGAAAGGGATCGGAGATCTTGAAACCCACCGGTTCTCCCCGGTCTTTGAAAGCCCTGACCACGGCATGGTTGTTTTTCTGGTGGTGCTGGGCATGGTAATCGGTGAAATCCTCGTAAATCGAGGACCGGTTCTTTTCCGAATACACTTCAACGGTCTGGAATCCCCGGGTCAGTCCTTCCCTGATGATCTTCTCAAGCATTCTCGAAACCGCCGGCCAGAATGTTGTGAATCTTGACGCTCGGCTGCCCCAGGCGGACGTTCAGGCTCTGCCCGTTCTTTCGACAGTAATGAATCCCGCTGTCGTACCTGAAATCGTTGCCGATCATCTCGATTGAATTCAGTACTTCCAGGATATCTCCGCTGATGGTAATGGCCCCCAGGGGTTCACATATCCGGCCGTTCCGGAGGGCATAAGCTTCATTGATGTTCAGAAAGAAAAGCTTGCGGTTGAAATCCACCGATCCCCGCCCGAACTCCTTGGCGTAGATTCCCCGGGCGGTGGATTGGAAAAGATCTTCAGGCGGATGTTCGCCCGGCTGCAGGTACAGGGAGAACATCCTCGGTCCGGGGATGTTCTCGAAACTGTCTACCCGGCAGAAACCACAGCTCTCCAGGTTCAGCAGCCGGCTGTGGAAGTAATCGGACATCAGGTACTGAAGGGTTCCCTGCTTGATGATGGCCGGATCCCGGGGAGTCATCCCCTCGTCGTCTCCAGGGCAGTCGGCAAAGAACGGATCGCTTTCATCCCGGGTGGTGAGGGTAATCCGGGCGGGGAGAATCCGCTTCCCCAGATGTTCCTTGCCGAAGGGTGAGCATCCGCGAAAAACGTAATCGGCTTCCAGGGAATGCCCCAGTATCTCGTGGAACAGGATCCCTCCGTTTCCCGAGTCCAGAATGATCGCGGTCTTGGTGAAGGGGAGGGGATGCCGGTCGGTGTTGTTGCGTATGATGTTTCGGATCCGCTCCATCAGACCCCTTTGATTGAATCGCTGCCCCGGGCGGGTATGTCCCTCCCCCAGTTCAATCATCCGGGGGATGCGGTGATGGCGGAAGCGGATTCGAATGCTGTAGTGGTTGAATTCATTGGTGGTTTCAGCGGTCGGTCGGACGATATAACGATGCAGGTTAACCTTTCGGAATACGATCTCCCATTCTCCCAGTTGCACCCGGTTCAAGAAATCCAACAGTTCCCGGTGCTCGGCGACCAGCTGTCGCCGGTTCAATCCTTCCGTTCGGGGCTCCTGGAACCGGATTTTGGTCTCCCGGGGAAGATCCCGGATTCTCAGTTCCTGGGCCCGGCTGATCCAGCTTTGGTCATAGCTCCGTTCCAGCTTTCCGGTCCGCTTGAAGAATGAATACCGGTTTTTCCCGGCCTGGTTGAAGGTGGTATTGGTGATGACCGCATTCTCGTACAGGGTGGATTGAAATCCGGCCATGGGATTTACCGGGGGGAAGCGTTGAGTGTGGTCACCTCTTTGCCATCCAGGGTATAGTAGGTGCGCATTGAATCCACGGCCAGGCAGGAATGAACCGGCAGGATTCCCAGCAGGTCCCCCCGCTGTATCTGTTGGCAGTAACCGGGGGTGGTTTGAATCACGGCATGTTCCTGGGAGAGTCTGGTTACCCGGGTATCGGGCAGACTTGGCCCCCAGCCCTTTTCCAGGGGAATCACGACCCGTCCGTAGCAGTCTTCTCCCCTCCGGTTGGAGATCCGCTCCTTGGAAAGGTGGATGGCGCCGCAATGCAGAATGATTTCCCGGCGTCGGGGGTTCTTGGCGATCACCGGGGCCACCAGCGCCAGGGCGATATCTGTTTCCCGGCAGGCCCCCAGGCTTTGCTGCATCAGATCGTAGAAGATAAAATTCCCGCAGCGGATTTCATCGATCTCCTCCCAGTCCTCGACCAGACTGCAGCTGGGGGTGTCGCCGTGGGAAACCCGGATTTTCCCGCGGATCCCCCTGCTTCGCAACCCTTTTTTCAATGCCCGGATCCGGCGGACCGTGCGCTGATGGATTCTATGGACCTGCCGGGGATTTCGGGCCTGATAGGTATGACCGTCGTGAATCAGGAAACCGGCAAAGGTCATCAGCGGAGAGTGTTGGATTTGTCCGATCAATTTGCTGATCGCGTCTGTCTCCCGGGCCCAAAGACCGGCCCGGTGATAGCCGGTGTCCAGTTTGATCCAGACCGGATGATCTTTACCGGGTTGCAGGTGGCCGGACAAAAATGCCACGGTGGAGGGGGATTCCACCACCAGCTGGAGGCGGCAGGAGGACTGGAGTTGGATGATTTCATCGATCTCACGGCGGTTAACCGGGATGGCCAGGGTGATGTCCCCCCAACCGTCAGCGGCGAAATATTCGGCCATCTTTACAGAAGATACCGCGATGGAGCGGATGCCCAGATCGCGGAACCACCGGCCGATCTGTCGGGACTGGTGGGTTTTGAAATGGGGGCGGAAATCCCGGCCGGCCCCCGTAATTCGGGCGAACACCCGCTGCAGATTGTTCTGGGCGGTCTGCGGGTTGAGTAACAACGTGGCCGTCTTGGGGATCATCCCTCAGCATATCATTCCCACCGGCGGTTGTCAAAGCGGGGTCCCCGGTACGGATTTATTTGATATCCAGCAACCGTTTCAGTTTGGTCTGGTCGAATCCCACTACCGGCCGGTTGTTTACCAGGATCACCGGGACTCCCTGTTGTCCGGTCCGACGTACCATATCCCGCGCCGCCCGCTCATCACGCGAGACATCCACTTCCTTGAATCGGATCTTATGTCCCTGCAGAAACCGCTTGGCGCTCTGACACCAGGAACAGTGGGGCGTGGTAAACAGGATCACCTTTTTTTCCATGGGTCCTCCTACTTGGAATCCGGGGGGGGCAAAGAGGAAATTCCTGAAATTTCCCGGAGGTTTTCGATCAGCTTTTGGAGTTCCCGGTCCGGATACCGGGATTTCAGCCGGTGGTTCCACCGCTTTTTCTGGCTGAGGATCTGCCGGCGGATCCTTTCTCCCTGCTGACTCAGGATGACGCAACAGCGCCGCCGGTCCTTGGGATCACAACGGCGGATGACCAGGCGTTTTTTCACCATCTGATCGAGGATTCGGCTGGTACGGGATACCGACAGGCCCAGCCGGCGGGCCAATTCCTTGCAGGAACAGGCCCGGCTTTCCGGGCATGTGCTCAGCAAACGGTATTCGGATCGAGCCAGTCCCCGTTCCCGGATCATCCGGTCTTCCATCTGCCGGATATTGACATGGATGGTGTGCAACAGGTCGAAGATGACTTCGATGGGGGTGGAATATTCCCGATTCATATCATCCGATGGATTCCAGAATGGACTCTTCGCTTTGAACGCCGATCTTTTTGGCGGCGACCTCCCCATCTTTCAGCACCAGGATGGTGGGGATGCTCTGAATGCCGTATTTCATGGCCGTCTGCTGGTGTTCGTCCACATTGATTTTGAAGATTTGAAATTCTCCGTTGTTGTTTTTGGCCAGGTTTTCCAGAATTGGCGTCTGCATGTGGCAGGGGGCGCACCAGGGAGCCCAGAAATCGATGACCGAGGTGCCCGAAGCGGTGGCCCGTTCGAAACTTTCATCTGTCAGGTTGATGATCTCTTTCATGTTCGATCTCCTGTAAAAGTGTATTAATAGCAAAAGTTGCTACAGGCAAACATTTTAATTCATTTTCAACCGCCTGTCAAGCAAATTGGTCCTTTTGTGATCGCGGGCGTATTCCCGGCTTGCCAAATCGCCGCTTTTGTGGTAACTAATGGGCATGGAGCCGGTGATCGGATTCGGGCCGGAGGGATGGAGGGGAAGGTTTGGTTCCGCCGTATCCTTCGCTTCCCTCAGACGGTATCTGCGGGGGTACGTCCGATATCTGCGCGGCCAGCTCCCGGTCGCCGGGGAAAAGAAGGTCATTCTCTCCTATGACAGCAACCTGATATCCAAAAAATTTGCCCGGGAAGCGGCCCGGATTCTGTCCATCAACCGGATATGGGTGCTGATGCCCGAACGGGATCTTCCCCTTTCTGCGGTTTCACTCCATATCGTTCAAAACCGGTTAACCGGCGGCCTGGATTTCCGCAAGGAATGCAAGCGGATGAACTGTTACCAGTTCCGAATTCTCAACGGTGCGGGGCAGTTGGCAATGCCGTCGGAAACCGCCCGGATCGAATGGGAGATCAGGCAGATCCCCCCGGACGGAACCGCGCTGGAATATCCGGAGACCCGCTTGATCGCTCCCTGCGATCCCATCGGGGAATTTTTGGATTTCCTGCTGGAAAAAGTGGACGGGAACCTGCTGAAGAAAGCCTCCGGCAAACTGATTCTCGACAGCATGTTCGGCAGTTCCCGGGATATCCTGGAACGGGTCTTCTTCCGGTTGGGAATGCGGTTCATCTCCATTCACAACTTCGATGATCCCTCCTGGGGAGGGCTGGTTCCCGTTATCGATCGGCGGAACCTGAAGGAGTTAAGCCGGGAGGTGGTTCAACACGCCATGCCTTTCGGGATCGCCATCGACAAGGACTGTTTTGAAATTGCCCTTCTGGACGGGGCCGGGCGGATGATTGATGGAAATAAACTCCAGCTGGCCGTGATGGAATACCTGATCAACCGGCGAAAATGCCCGGGCGGCATCGTCAGATCGGCAGAAGCCGGGCTGAATATCGATCGGCTGGCCCGGATCTTTGAGATTCCCCTGATTGAAGTATTCCCGGGAAGCAAATACCTCAGCCAGCAGCTGGGGTACAGCCCGGCCTTCGTGGCGGTGGACAACACCCAGAGTCTGATTTTCGACACCCCCACCCGGATGCGCAACGGGATCCTGTACGCCCTTTTTCTCATCGAAATGCTGGCCTTTCATGATTTTCAGCTCGATCGGATTCTCCCTCCCGGCCGGTACCCCCGGGTATATCGAAAGAAGGTGGGAATGGATGTTACCCCGGCACTCCACAAGCGGTACCGGCGAATCCTGCGGTCGGACGGGGGGATATTTCCCGCCGGAAAACGGCCCGAGACCGTGAGTCGCCTGGATGGAATCACCTATCATTTCAGCGATGGACGTCTGCGGATCCGGGAAAACCCGGAATCCGGAAAGATCGAGGTGGCCGCCCAGAGCTGGGATTCCAAGAGAACCGGGGAATTGATAGAGAATGGGCAGATTCTTTTCCACTGACGGCAGCCGCAAGGTGAACCCCCGGACCATCGTGCTGTTCCTGAGCCTGGTGATTTTCATCATTCTGTTCGCCTTGATATTCGGCGATAAAGGGTTGTTTGAGATCATAAAAAAGGAGCGGGAGATCAACCGGCTCAAAGACCAGATCGAATACCTCAGGGAGCAGAAACGGGAATTGATACAGCAGATTATCCAGTTGAAGGACGATCCCTATGCCCTGGAGAAGATTGCCCGGGAGGAGCTCTGGCTGATGAAGAAGAATGAACGGGTCATTGTAATCGAGCCGGCGCCGGCGACCGGGAAGGAAAAAAAACCGAAAGAGGAGTAAAACCACATAATTTTGGAGGATACCAGTGGGGCTTAAAATCAGCGACCCTGAGGTGGTGAAGGCATTTCAGGTCCACCCGGAGGTACACTGCGGTGATTTGGTCTACGTGTATGTTTTTCAAGATGAGGCGGTCGGGCTTTTTGCAGCGGTTTTCACCAAGTATTATTACCTGGCCTGGGACGGGAACCGTTTTTACCTGATGCAGATTACCCTGGGAGGAAAGGAAAAATCCTTTCTGCAGATCGGTCCCGGGGAGATCGAGTCGGTGAAGATAAAGGATCGTTTGCTGGATGTTAAGATTGGCCTGATTTTGAAGGATCGTTCCATCTATCAATTGAAGTGTGTAAAAAAAGTCCGGGGCCTGCATCACCAGGCCCGGTTTCTGGAAAGAATCCGCACTGCTTTCGGGACACTTTTCCCAGCCGGAGATTGAAGATCCGATCATCCGGTTGAAAATCAGCCCGGTATGGACAGTCGCTTGAGCAGGTACCCTTCCAGATCGTAATTGAAAACAATCCGGTTGGTGATGTAAAGCAGGGGGGTTGAGCGCAGATCCAGGGACCGGATCTTGATAAAATCCTTGCGGGTGCACAACAGATAATCCGCCCCCAGTTCCCGCCGGCGCCGTTCCAGATACTCCAGGTCGTCCTGAGAAAAAGGGTGGTGGTCGGGGAAACCGACGAATTCCCTGATCTGAAAGCCGGCCAGAGATTCCTGAAACCGCCGGTTATCTCCCAGTCCGGAGAAGGCCAGCAGGGGTTCCCCTTTCAGGTCATGGACCTCTCCGCCGGCCCGGCGGCAACGATGGATCCGAAATTCATAGGTGCCGTCCGCCGGTCGTCCCCGAATCCCCGGTCCGGCGGAACCGCGAAGGGTAAACAGAAGGGTTTCCCCCCGGGCAAGGAATTTAAAGTGGCGCAGGTAATAGTATGGCTGGTTGGGATTGAACAGCATGATCCGGATATCCCGGCGGATATGGGTACTCTGGAATCCATCATCCAGCAGGATTACCCGGTTGTTTTTTTTCAGGGCTTTCTGGATGGATGCCACCCGTCGCCGCCCGCTGTAGACATCCATGGACGGAAACCATTCCTTGAACAACAGCGCCTCGTCCCCCACCTCCCCGGGTTGCTGATCGATCTTCACTTCCGTACTGCCCGATTCGGCCCGGGACCGGTATCCCCGGGTGATGATGGCGAAGCGGATTCCGGCTGCCTGGAGGACTTCTCCGATTTTCCGGATCGCCGGGGTTTTCCCGGTACCGCCGAAAGAGAGGCTGTCCACGGAAATGACCAGGGCGTCTCCGGATCCTGCGGGTTTCAGGGATTTTGCCTTCAGATGGATCAGGGCTGCGGTTTTGTAGAGCAGGGAGAGGGCGTTTAACAGGAAGACCGGGACAGCGCCTTTCTGATCTCTGTTAACGTGCATTCTACACTGCCGGTCCGGCGGGTGAATATTTGCCGGGCGGCCCTTTGAAAGGTACCAGAATCGGAAAAATTGTGCAAATGTTCCGCCAGCTGGCGGGAATCCCGGGCAATCCGGTAGATCCCGGCTTTTGTCAACTCGGCGCCGATATCCGGAAAATTATTATAAAAGGGACCGCCGAAAATGGGTTTTTCCAGGGCCAGGGGTTCGTAGAGATTGTGGCCCCCGATTTTCTCATCGAAGGTCCCGCCCATGATGACCCGGTGGGCAATACTGAGAATATCAAAAAGCCGGCCGATCTGGTCGTAAACCAGCACTTCCCGGTCCAGATCGATCTTCTGGGCCCGGCTCCAGCGGACCGCGGAGATCCCGGTTTTGCGCAATTCCATGACCAACCGGGCGCTGCGCCGGGGGTGTCGGGGCACGATGATGACGGAAAATCCGGCAGTGATGTCCGGCAGGGCGGGGAACAGGACCTCTTCATCTGCGGGATGGGTGCTGGCCGCCACCAAGATCTTTTTTTCGGGAGGGGCGGTCTTTAACGCTTCAAATACCCGGGGCCCGGGCGTCAGGTGATTCTTGAGGTCCGCTGCCTGGTCCGCTTTGATGTTTCCGGTCACCCGGATCTTGGAATCCGGTATCCGGAAATGCCGGAATTTTTCGATATAGAAGGAAGACTGGATAAGAAAGCGGTCGATCTTCCGGAAAGTGGGAATCAGCAGGAACCTGAACAGGGAATACATTCGAAAGGCCCTCCGGGAAATACGGCCGTTGATCAGGAGGATGGGCACGTTTTGTTTTTTGGCCAGGGCAATCCAGTTGGGCCAGACTTCCAGTTCGTTGAGGATCAGCAGTTTCGGCCGGATTCGACGGAGGTATTTTCGGATGACGGTGGAAAGGTCCAGGGGCGCGTGGATGACCTGGATCTGGCGGTATTTCCCCCGGGCGTAGCGATATCCCGAAGGAGTCGTGACCGAAAGGGTGATGGAGGGAGCGAGGGGTTTGAGTTTATGGATCAAAAGATCCAGACTGCGCACTTCTCCCACCGACACCGCGTGGATCCAGATGCCGGGCGGTGAAACCGGAGCGAACCGGGGGAAAATCCGCCTTCCGAGTATCCGTCGGTACTCCTTCCGGAAAAGTACTTTCCCCCAAAGGGGAATGGAAATCAGCAACAGGAGGAAGTATAGGAGGTCGTAAATGATCATTCGCCATTATAGTACAGAACCGCCGGGAAAATCAATTACGGCGGACGGGGGACCGGTTGCGGTTACCGGCCGGGGAATTTTATGATTCGGAAGCGATTCAAAAAAATAAATTTATTCCCGGGAACCATTGTCATTTCACTGCGTACAACTTATATTGTAAAATGATCCTTATTTCATGCAAATCCATTCACAAGAGGTGAAAATGTCCCATAAAAGCGCGATATTTCGGATGTTGTGTTTGTTTGTTCTCCTGCCCTGGGTTCTGAGTGCCGGGATCTCTTTTTCCGCCTACCATGCCCCGGATCAGGTCGATGCCATTTTAAAGAACCTCGCCCGGGAACATCACCATGCGGTCCGGCTGGTGGAACTGGCCAAAACCCCCGGCAACCGTCCGGTGGTTCTGGTGGAGATCGGCGGGGAACCGGAAGGGAAAGAAAAAACCCGCCCGGCCATTCTGGTGACCGCCAATCCGGAGGGAAACCGGCCGGTGGCCACCGAGGCGGCGCTGATGCTGATCGAGACCCTGATCCAGGATCCGGACCGGTACGCAAACCATACCTGGTATGTGGTGCCCCAGCTCAACCCGGATGCGGCCTCCCGGTTTTTCACCCGGCCCCGGTATGAGGATTCGGGGAATATGAGTCCGCATAATGACGATATGGATGACCAGGTGGATGAAGACGGGCCGGAGGACCTGGACGGCAACGGAATCATTACCGCCATGCGGGTAAAACATCCCGCCGGCCGCCGGGTGATTCTCACCGATGAAAACCGGTTGATGAAAGAAGCCGACTGGAAAAACGGCGAAGTGGGCGTTTACCGGCTCTACCCGGAGGGAATCGATAACGACGGGGACGGGGAAATTAACGAAGACGCCCCCGGCGGTGTCAACGTGGGGATCAACTTCCCCCACCTTTTCCCCTTTTTCACTTCCCGGGCCGGGGCCTGGGCGGGCAGTGCGGATGAGAGTTACTACCTGATGAAATTCGTGTTCGAACACCCCCGGATCGCCATGTCCATGGTCTACGGGGCGACCAATTTCTGTCTGGTACCCCCCCGGGGCGGCCGCCGGGGATCGGCTGATTTCAACAACATCAAGATTCCGGAACGCATTGCCGGGATGCTCCACGTGGATCCCGACAAAACCTATACCATGGCGGAGGTGATGGAGATGGCCCAGAAAGTGGTGCCCCCCGGCATGGAGCTGACCGAATCCATGGTCGCCAGTTTTTTGGGTCTGGGGGCCGTGGTCAATCCCCTGCCGGAGGATCTGGCCTTCTATCAGAAACTTTCCGAGGATTTCAAGGAATTCCTGAAGAAAAAGGATCTTTCCGCCGAACGCTTTGAACCGCCCCGGGCCCGGGACGGTTCCCTGGAATTGTGGGCCTATTATCACCTGGGAATTCCCTCCTTCAGCATGGATTTCTGGAGTCTGCCCAAACCCGAAAAAGAGAAAAGCGAGGACACCCTGACCCCGGAACAGCTGGAAAAGATGACCAACGAGGAGTTCATCGCGCTGGGGGAGGAGCGGATCAACGCTTTTCTCAAGGCCTCCGGGGCTCCCGCCCAGATGAAGGCCGACCGGATCATCCAGGCTCTCGAGGGGGGAATGCTGACCACCAAGCGCATGGCGGCCATGATGAAGCAGATGGGCGCCGGCAAAAAGGACACCAAAGGGGCCGACGAACGGGAAAAAGCCTACCTGGCATTCAACGACCAGGTGCTGGAGGGAAGGGGATTTGTGCCCTGGAAACCCTATTCGCATCCCACCCTCGGGGAGGTGGAGATCGGCGGTTTCGTTCCCTATCTGGACAAGAATCCGCCCAAAGCCCTGCTTGAAAAGACCCTTCGGGGCGCTCTTCCCTGGGTGTTTGAACTGGTCGGACATCTACCGGTGATCCGGTTTCATCAAACCGAGGTAACAACCCTGGGGGAAGGGGTCTACCGCATCACCGCCTGGGTGGAGAACCGGGGGATGCTTCCCTATCCCACCGCAATGGGTCAGCGAAACGAGCGGATCCTGCCGGTGATCGTGACCCTGGAAGATCCCGGGGTGAAGATACTGGAAGGAAAGAGAAGAATGTCTGTTAAAAGCCTCCCCGGTTACGGTCGGGGATCAGTGGAATGGGTCGTGTTTTGCAAAAAAGCCCGGATCCTGACCCTGAAGGCGATCACCAATATCGCCGGAACCGATCTGACCAGGGTGGATTTAAGGAGTGCCAAATGAAAAAAATCATCTTGCTGATACTGATCACCGTGATGGCGGCGGGGATGGGATATCCCGCAGCCCGGGCGGAAGGGCATCCGGTGACCCTTCCCCTGCGTTTTGATTATTACTATACCTACGAGATGGTGGTGGAGGCGCTGCAGTTGCTGCACCGCAAATTCCCCGGGTTTACCCGCCTGGAAGTGGTGGGACACAGCGAGGAAGACCGGGCGATTTATGCCCTGACCCTCCACAACCCGGCCACCGGGAATGATCTGGATAAACCGGGAATTTACGTGGACGGAAATATCCATGGCAACGAGATTCAGGCCACCGAAGTATGTCTCTATCTCGCGGATTACCTTCTTCACCAGTATACCAGGCTGGATTCGATCCGGGAGCTGGTGGACCAGAAGGTATTTTACATCATTCCCTCGGTGAATGTGGACGGGCGCGCGCATTTCTTTGAGGATGCCACCGCCGCCGGCGGCGGCAACCGGGGGTTGCGCCGGCCCAAAGATGACGACCGGGACGGTCTCTTCGATGAAGATTTTTCCGATGACCTGGACGGGGACGGCAACATCTGCCAGATGAGAAAATACGTGCCCGGGCAGGGAGATTTCAAACTCCATCCCGACGATCCCCGGCTGCTGGTCCGGGTTAAACCCGGAGAGAGGGGCGATTACCTCCGGCTGGGTTCGGAGGGCATCGACAACGACGGAGACGGCCGGGTCAACGAAGACGAAGAGGGGTATGTGGATCCCAACCGGAACTGGGGATACGACTGGGCCCCCAATTACGTGCAGCAGGGCGCCGGAGACTACCCCTTCTCCGGGGTGGGCCTGAAGGGGATCGCCCGGTTCATCCGCAAACATCCCAACATCTGCATGGCCTGGGCCTTTCACAATACCGGCGGATTGATCGTCCGGGGTCCTTCCACCGAGGCCCAGGGGGAATACGCGCCGGGAGACCTGCGGGTCTACGATTACCTGGGAGAACAGTCCGAACGGATCATTCCCGGATACCGCTACGTGATCGGCTTCAAGGACATGTACTCCACCTACGGGGATTTCGGCGAATGGATGATGATGATCAACGGCGCCTATACATTCATCGGAGAACTGTTCATCCGGTCGCAGGAAACCTTCCAGACCCGCCAGGAAGAGCGGGAAGAAACCCGGACCGCCGGGGAAGAGGAGGAGCGGTCCATGTGGGACTGGACCGCGGACCTGGAACACCTGCAATTCAACGACCACCTGGCCCACGGCAGCCTCTTTCGGGAATGGAAGGAATACGACCACCCGACCTATGGAAAGATCGAGATCGGCGGCTGGATCAAGTTCAGCTCCCGGATGCCCCACCCGTTCATGCTCAGAGACCTGGTCCACCGGAACGCCTCGGCGGTGATCCATTCCGCGGAGCAGACCCCGGAGGTGACCATGGAGATCTTCGAAAAGAAGAAACTGGAATCCGGATTGACCCGGGTCCGGGTCCGGCTGCGCAATTCAGGGGTGATTCCCACCATGTCCCATCATGCCCGTGGAAAAAAACTGTATCCCCAGGATATCCTGAAGGTAGAGGGCCCCCGGGCCCGGGTGATCGCCGGCGGCCGGCTTCTGGATCCCTACCGGGATACGGTGCAGTATAAGGAACACCGTCCCCATCTCCAGTTCCTGGTGGTGGACGGCTTTGATAAAATCGAGCTGCAGTTCCTGATCTCCGGGAAGGGGCCGGTCACCTTCTCCTATCATTCCCGGGTGGCCCGCGACCGGCAGCAGAAGGTACAACTGTAGATCACAGCGGCGGATAAAAGGGATGGATCGACCCGGGGATTCCCGGGCCGTTTCCACCCGCCCCCGCATTTTCCCGGAAATCCCGGGAATAATCAGGGTTTTCAATAGGGTTTTTTAAATAGCAGCACGATCTCCCGGGTGGCCCCGTATCCCTGGCTGGTGCCAAAGGCCGCCACCAGTTCCCATTCCTGCCGGCCCAGTTCGTTGATCTCCTTTTCCAGCTCCTGCTCATCGAATTTTCCGCCGGTGAATCCTTTGGTGCCCTTCTTCAGGATCCGGTATTCCCATTTCATCGGTCCTCCTGCCCGGGTTGTACCCCATTGCCGGGAAAAATGCAACGAAAGCTGCCTGTGGATCAAGGGTCCGGAATGATCATTCCGGACATCCATGGTGTTTGAAATGTCAATGCGGGGCTAAAAGGCGGACTTTCCGGCGTATGATGGGTGTGGCCGGGGCGGGAAACGCCCGGGCCCGGGAGACGAAAATGAATAAGAAAAGAGATATCAGAGGAAAAGAAAGACAGAAGGGTCATGTTCGCTGGCTCTTTTTGGTCTTCATGGGGTTGCTGGCCGTTGCCCTGCTGGGCACCGGGGACTGGGATCCCCAATGGTCCCGCGGGGGAATTTCCCTTGAGCAGCTGGAAGGGCAGGTCATCATGGAAGCGGGACGGTGCACGGATCTGCAGAAGTTTATGGATCGGGTCGACCGGTGGTCCCTCAACGACGATACCGTGGAGCTGGGAATGGAAGTCGACCTGCGGGCGGATATCGGGGGGGAGGATTTCCTGTTGTTTCCCGAACCCTACCGGCTGGAGGACCTGTACCGGGAGGTGAATCAGATGACCCTCGATTTGAATGAGGTTGAACCGGGTGTTCAGCTTGCAAAATAAACCATTTAACCATTAGAGGAGGTTAACAATGAAAAACAAAACCTTACTGACCATTCTGCTGGTATTTTTTCTGGCGGTATTGCTGACCGCCGGGGACAAAACCGTGAACAAAACCTTCGCCGCCAAAAAGTTGGTGGAGATCAAAACCGTCAGCGGCGACTGCACGGTGCTTAAGGGCGCGGCAGGCAAAGTAAAGGTGACCCTGGTCTACGACTATGATCCGGATTGCTACAAACCGGAATTCATTGAAGAGGACGACCGGCTGGTGTTAAAAGAGGATTTTACCAGAAGCGGTTCCTGTTCGGGGCATTCCCACTGGACCGTGGTGGTGCCGGCCAGGACCGATATCCGCCTGGTCTCGGCCTCCGGAAATTTCACCCTGGAAGGGGTCAACGGTAACATCGAAACCAAGCTGGCCTCCGGCGATATCCGGGTGACCGATGCCGAGGGTGATTTTGAGGTCAAGACCGCCAGCGGTGATATCGAGGTGAAAAACCTCTCCGGCAAGATCGAATTTTTGACCGCCAGCGGGGATGTGAAGGGAACCGACCTGGATGGCGAGATGGTGTTGAAAACCGCCAGCGGCGATGTGACCGCCGATCGTGTCAAGGGCAGGTTGACCCTGAAATCCGCTTCCGGAAATGTAAAACTGCAGGATGCCCGGGGGGAAATGATCCTCAAGTCCGCCAGCGGCGAAGTCCGGGCCGAAAATGTGGGGTTGACCGGGGACAGCGAATTCAAGTCCGCCTCCGGCAACGTGCGGGTGGTGCTCCGGGAAAGCGCCGCCTTTGACCTGGAAGTGGCCAGCGCCTCCGGCAATGCGGTACTGGATTACAACGGCAACCCGATATCGGGATTCTTTGAATTCACCGTCCGGGTGGACCGGGGACGGATCGTGAGCCCCTTTGCCTTTGACCGGGAAGACACTGAAAGCCGTTACGGCCAGGATTACCACGTCAAGAGTTTCGTCCGGGGCAAGAAGACCCCGGTGGTGACCATCAAGAGCGCCTCGGGCAAAGCCGAGTTGAAAAAGTAACCCGGCGACCAAGCGACTTTTCAGGGGAAGCATCCGCGGATGCTTCCCCTTTTTTTTTCCGGACCGGTGCGTTGAAACGTTGCGCTGTTTTCTGCCGGCACAATCCGTGGCGGCGGGTGGCGCGGCCACTGTTCCCTTCCCGGGCTTGCCATATCTTCGAGTGTCGGGTATAGTTGACGGTGGCGGCATCACTCATCCGATCGACCCGGAGGTAACGCGATGATTGCAAGACCCGATCATTCAATACTGAAAAAAAGACAAGAGCTATATAGAAGATTAACCAATCCAGACAGGAAAGATTTAGAACTTGTTCTGGGAGCAACAGCCGCCGGAATGGCTTTGAGTGGAAAAAGATATGGAAGAAGACTATTTCTATTGGGAAGCGGAGTTGGATTGGCAGCATATGGATGCGACAAAAGCCCGGCAGGACCCGACCCGGATACCACAAGAAGAGTGACTGTAATCAACGAAGACATATTAACAGGCTCTGAAATAGGAGGAGCAGTAATCTTAAACGGAATAAAAGGAGCAAGCGGAGACACATTTGAAGTTGACAGCGGAATAATTAACAGCATAGGAATAGATGAAATAACCACTCACTGGAAAGGGTACTTAATAGGAATATCAAACGGACAAACCATCTACACAAAAGACAGAGCAGGAGCACACGGAACAGTGGTTAGCGAAGATACAACCATCCGCTTAAGAGCAATCCCGCAATACATGGACATGCCATTGTTTGGGAAAAGCATAGGTAAT